>Ga0307378_10003159_pt1 | contig 24328 bp, 25 predicted proteins | sample UN1MG_FD_202238 | JGI IMG/M metagenome (GOLD analysis project Ga0307378, IMG submission 202238) | Soil microbial communities from Risofladan, Vaasa, Finland - UN-1 | ecosystem: Environmental > Terrestrial > Soil > Coastal area > Acid sulfate soil | place: Finland: Risofladan, Vaasa | collected...
CTTAGCTGAATCGCAATTTGCTGGACATCCACTCCTATGTTTTTGCCTGTTGTACGAAACTTACCTGCCCACTTCCAAACCTCTCCAAACAATCGCTTATGTAATTCCCGGACAAACTCTTCGCTTAGAATATCCGGATTCCGGCTACGGCTCAGCCATCCAAGACCCATTTGAACATTTCCTTGCTCCAATTGGTCCAGCTCTCCCCTAGTTGTAACGTGTTTGAACTTCAACCCTTCCATTTCATCAGGATCAAGCGGTGTGGCACCTTCAGGATGTTCAATCATTACTACACCTCATCGTTCCAAAAATCGGATGGCATGTCTTTCAGCAAGTCGTGTTGTAAACGTTTTATCTCTCCTGCAATTTGCTTTCCTGAGAGTGCTTGATCTTCCAGTGCCATATGCTTATTAGTTGTTTCTACTATGCGCGTTGCAATTATTCTTGCACGCTCCGCCAGAATATCTTCCACCCTATTTCTTGGCACAATAGCATAAACAAAACGGCACCCCATAGCTTCTGCGATATTCTGCATAGTTTTAAGGGTAACGCTACCGGTCAGTTCGTTTCTTTCAATCTTTGAGATGTCTTGTCGTGTGACACTCATACGCCCGGCAAGCTGTGCTACCGACAGACCAAGAGCATTACGGGTTGTGGATAACCAGCCTTCCTTTGGAATTTGTATTGTCCGCAGTTTCTTAGCAACACTATCCACCAGATCTTTGTATTGCTCCCTTGCAATCTTTTTAACAATATTCATCATAAACCTCTATTCACTTTATTGTAAACATATAAGTTAACATTTATTTATTTGTCAATCCATAGGTTTACATATTGTCCGTACTTGTCAACCTACAGATTTATATATTATCCGTGTTTGTCAATCTATAGGTTTACATATTGTCTGTATTTGTCAACACATATAGACATCCTTAACACATCGCAATTTCGAGCAAAGTGAGAAATCTTTCTTTTACTTTTTCCATTCCAACATTAGGAGAAGCATAAGGTAACCTTATATCTAGGCAGATAGTTTATAATATATTTGAGATCACCAATATCATGAAGAACTTATCCACTATAGCGGTTTTAACAATAGGAGTTTTGCTCTTAGCGGCGTGCAGTAAGGAGAAAGCGGAAACCACTTCCCCTCAAGTTGAGTATCTCCTAGAGTGGGGGTCTACCGGCAAAAGAGACGGGGAGTTTGACCAGCCCATAGGGATTGCAATTGATGAGGAGGGTTTTGTATATGTATCCGACTCAGGGAACAACAGAATTCAGAAATTCTCAGAGTTCGGCGAGCTCTATTCCAAATGGGATAGCGGCGGCTCGCAAGAAACAGCGCTCCAAACCCCAATGCACTTAGCTAGTGACGGGGAGAATATTTATATAGCAGAATACGACACCAACAGGGTTCAGAAATTCTCTCCGGATCACGAGTCTAAGACAACCTTTGGATTGACTCAAAATGAAAATGGTTCTCTGGACACTCCCTCTGGTGTTGCAGTTGATGATGAGGGCAATGTGTATGTAAGCGGATTCTATAACAACTCTATCAAGAAATACTCTCCCGAAGGCGAGTTCTTAATGCAGATCGGATCTCCAGGCAAAAAGGACGAAGGAAAGCTGAATTATCCAACCGATGTTGCAATTGGAATTGACGGCAATATTTATGTGGCTGATGCTTATAATAACCGTGTACAAGTGTTTACTCCCGATGGCAAGTTTGTCAGAAAGTGGGGAGACACTCCCGCTCTAGGCAACAAAGCCCTTGAGGGTTCCTTCAATGTCGCAACTGGACTGGGTGTAGACAGCGAGGGCAGAGTATTTGTGGCTGATTTTTATAACCATAGAATTCAAGTGTTTGACCCGGAGGGGAAATTCTTACTATCGTTCGGTGCACAAGGCGATGGCGAGGGTGAATTCGAAAGACCCACAGATGTGGCGGTAGACACTAAAGGCAATATATATGTTGTCGACTGGGGTAACGACAGGGTTCAGAAATTAAGAATAGCTTGGCCCAAGCCGACAAATTGAGACCACTGGAGCGGGTGTGATTAGAAGCATATATTTTTACTGATCGTGATGCTCCTGCTTTCATCTCTTACAGTAGAGAGTGCATTCCAATTTTCTTTCTAAATATCTGATAACAAAAGGAACTATTATAATTTTACGGGAGAATTTTTCCTAGAAATTCGGTGATTTTTTTTAAATTTTCAAGTTATTTCCTAAATTTAGTCAACTCCGTTTTAACCCTATTATTTATTGTTTTCAGCATTTTAGACCGATAATAGCCCGATTAGCTCTTCTATTCGGGCCACAAATAGGTTGTTTATTGGACCGATTACCAGGTATAATCAGTCCATGATATATAATTGGCAACAAAAGGGTTGGCCAGATTTTAAATACGATCTGTCTAAGATAGAGGACACAATATTATCTTTTGCCGAGAAAGCGGGGCGAGTTGGAGGACTTTTAAAGGGCCTATCTGAAGACGTCCATATCAAAACCGTCATAGACATGATGGTCACAGAAGCTGTTAATACTTCTGAAATCGAAGGAGAGACTTTGAGGCGTAATGATGTCATGTCCTCAATCATGAATAATCTGGGGCTTGCTCAAGAAAAAGAACATGTCCAGGACAAGAGAGCTGTAGGTGCTGCAGAACTTATGGTTAATGTCCAAGACAGTCATGCCGAAAAACTAACAAAAAGAAAATTGTTCTCCTGGCACCGGATGATCATGCAAGGAAGCAAAGGCTTAAGAGTCGGGGCCTGGCGTACTGATCCGGACCCTATGCAAGTTGTGTCGGGTTATGTTGGTAAAAGGAAGATCCATTTTGAAGCGCCGCCCAAAGATCGAGTTCCACAAGAAATGAAATCGTTTATACAGTGGTTCAATGAAACAAATATAGGCGGCAAACAAGAAATAACAAAGCCTATAGTACGCTCTGCCATAGCCCATATTTATTTTGAATCAATCCATCCTTTTGAAGATGGAAACGGCAGAATAGGACGCGCTATATCTGAGAAAGCCTTATCTCAAGGCGCAGCTCGTCCTATATTATTAAGTCTTTCTAAAACAATCGAAGCCAATAAAAAGGATTACTATGACGCACTTAAACAAGCACAGAAGTCAAACGAGATCACACCGTGGCTAGTCTATTTTTCTAACTTGGCGCTTCAAGCTCAAATTGAAGCAGAAGAAGAAATAGACTTTACACTCAGAAAGACAAAATTCTTTAACCACTATGAGCCTGTGCTTAACGAGCGTCAGCTAAAAGCAATCAGGCGTATGCTCGAAGAAGGCCCCAAAGGATTTAAAGGGGGAATGAGCAATAAAAAATATATGTCCCTGACGAAGACTTCAAATACTACTGCTAAAAGAGATTTGAACGATCTTGTTGAAAGAAAAATATTTGTGCCCATGGGCGGGGGCCGCAGTACGAGTTATGATATCAATTTGTAATTATTAGCATACTAGCCAAGCATCTACATCTTTAGCTGTTATCAGAAGTTAGCCGGCGATCTTTAAGAAGATTTCAATTTCCCGCCGTTTGAGAAGAAAAGAATTGCGGCTGCAAGGATAGCAACTGCGCATATTGCAAACATAGGCAGTTTTATAAAATACGCTGCGAGAAAACCTGCGGCCAGACCTGAAAGCACCTCTGCCCCCACTTCAATCGAGAGGTTATTTCCAAGCGCCCTACCCTGTGCGTCTTCTCCAGCGGCAAGTGAAATCATCGAGGCCGATACGGGCAACGCTACCGCAAGCGCGAGCCCTGGCAAAAAGAGCGTGAAGTAAAGCATGAACTCAGACTGGGGCAATATCACAAACAAGTTAAACAGACCGAAAAGCAGCGTCGAGTAAATGGCTATCGTTCTGGGCGTGTGTAGTTTTGACAAGTAACCGGTAAGCCAGAGGCTGCCGATAACGACAGGCACCGCGTTCCAGGCGATATACTTTGCAAGCTCTGTTACGTCCATGCCGTAGTGCTCAACCAGATACATCGGGAATGCTCTAAAGAACCCGAAGATAGCCAAATAGATCAGAAAATTGACCAGATAGATTATGCGCAGCTTCCCCGGCTTAAAGATTCCAAGAAGGTTCGTGAACGCTTGTGAGTAGCTGACCTCTGTTCTTTTTTCCTTAGGCCTGGTTTCTTTAAAGGCGGTGAACGTAAATATGACCGTCATGATTAACAAGATAAATACTGCCCAGTAAGGGGTTGAGTTGTTAAACCATGGCACAAGGTGCGGATCGGCGAGCACGCCTCCAAGTAGAGGGCCGATAATAAAAGCCCCGCTTGCGCTAAGATTAATATAGGCAAACATCCTGGTCCTGTTCTCCTCAGTCGTCACATCCGCCACAGCGCTCTGCGCGGTTGCAATATTGGCCTCCGCCAGACCCATAATAAGAGAGATCACTATAAAGAGTGAAAGGTTCTGAATATGTATTGCATAACCAAGCCCGCCAAAGCAGATTGTAGTTATACAGAGCGATATTAAGAGAATCGGTTTTCTTCCAAATCTATCGGACAACGCTCCCATAATAGGCGCTCCAAAGAACTGGCCTACAGGATAAATAGCCAGAACAATGCCTAGGATTATTGTCGGGTCACCGGTAAAAGGGAGGGAGTTTAGTAATGCTTCCCCTTTTTCCAAGATCAAAGGGGTCAGAATTGTAATTGTGAGACTGTATCCCACAAAGCCTATAAAAATTACTATATAGAGCGGCAGGATTCTAAGAAAACTCGATTCAGGTCTATTAAACATACAGCATGAGCGTACCTAAATATTAGAAAAATGTCAGAGCGGGCGTGCCCGATTTCGTACTATTCCTATGGAACTCTTCAGAATTGCAGAAACAGAACATTCTCTGGGCATATGCATTGTACAACTGCTCTAGAGTAGCGTGCCGTGCAACACAGGGGCATATTCTCCCCACACACCGGCAAAGACTCCAAGAAACATAAGCACAAATACTATCAATAAGGTTAAAATAAATAAAGCAATTTGGAAAACAATATACGCTGCACAGAAATTCTTTCTATTTGTGTTTGATGAGTTTGATAGCGCCCAATAAAGAAGGAAGATTAGACCTATAAAAGGTATCATGATAACTACAAGAGTAATTAACCAGTCTTTTACTGAAAGCGGTTTGTCTTGGGCACTTATAGCCTGGGCTCCCATTGGTGGTGCGGTCATAATTATAACCCTCCCTTAATTTCAAACTATTATAATTTCATTTGAAAGTCAATATAGGCTAGCGCCCTCGGCTAATCATAAGCAGTGGGCATTTGGTCTGCTGGGCGATGTAGAGAGGAAGCTTTCCAAACTCTTTGCGCCTGCGGCCAAAACGCTGGAGGCCTATGATCATCAAGTCGCATTGCTCCGCGTGTGAGATAATCTCTTCCGACACATTATTGTTCTTGACGACTACGACTTTAAATTGACCGTGAGGCACCTGGTCTTCCGCAATCTGGAATAGCGCTTTTCTTGATTTATCAGTCTTCTGCCAAGTTGTGTCTTCGGGCAAAATCTTCAAGAAAGTAACCTCTGCATTTGTCTTCCTGCATATGCTCCCAAGCAGTCTTGCCAAAAGCTCATCCTGTGCGCCAGAGCCCCTAACAGGCACGAGTATTTTCTTAACTTCAGAAAGCCGCCACATGTGGGTTGTTCTGAGCACAACCACATCTGAATCCACACGGTTCATTACATGCTCTATTTTCTCCTCAGATTTTTCATTCAGATCTGTAAGCCCAAGCAAGAGACTCTCACAACGATAGGAGCGTGACACTCTGATTATCTCATCCCACGGCTCATGGGCAACAGTAGTCAGTGCTTCGGGTCTAAGCCCAATACCAAAAGATGCAGAGAGTGATTCTTTCAAGACACGCTGAGCATTATTTAATTTTTCCGGATGCTTCTCCGGATCCCACTGCTCCTCTGGAGTTCTTACTACTGAGAGCAAAAGGACTCTGCCTGTAATCGGAGGGGCAAGCGCGCTTGCCACTGCCACCATCGGCACGGCGTGAGAAGGGTTGGCTATCGGCACGAGCACTAAGGGGCTCCGTCCTCTAAGACTTACCAAGCGGGGGTCATATCCCTCGGCAGAGGCGTCTACAACTCGAGCGCGCCTTTCAAAAAGGATGTAGTAAAGTATGCCGCCGAACACTAGCCAAACGAGGGTAATAACTCCGGCAAGAGGTACTTTTATCCCCTCGAACACTGCAATCCCTACACAGCTCAGAATTCCAACTACCGGTATTAATGGGAAAAACGGCGCTTTAAAAGGCAAGTCCTCAGGCTTGCTGCGTTTACGAGATAAAATGCTAATCCAGTGCGCAATGGCAAAAGAGATGAGGAAGATCAAACTGGACGCAGCACCGGCAACTGCAATGTCGGGCACGATTATTATTGTGAGAACCAGCAGGGCTGCTGTGACGACAATGGCTTTTATTGGTGTGCCCAGGCCTTTATCGATCTGACCGAGTTGTCTTGGAAGAGTTCTGTCCCTAGCCATACTAAATGCAATATGAGAGGCGCCGAGCATATTTGCGTAAAGCGCTGAGAGCATGGAGAGGATACCGGCAACAATTACAAGCCAGTAGCCGTACTTGCCCATATAAATTTCTGCTACATGCAAAACAATTTCTTCAGGCCTCGTAGAGCTAGCCTCTACTATCGACTCGCCCGGCCCTGTGGCGGCGACTGTGATAACCAGCATAAAAAGCACATATATTACTATTGCAATAATAAGCGATATAAACATCGCCCGGGGGATGTTTTTTTCAGGATCCTTTACCTCTCCACCTACTGCTGAGATAAGATCGAACCCATGATAGGCTATGAAGGTGTAACCCATAGCTTGAAGCAGACCGAAACTCCCTTCGGCAAAAAACGGTGTAAAGTCATCGAGTATCTCCATCACGGACTCACCCGCTATATACCACCCGCCTCCGATAATGAGAATTAAGAATACTAGGACCTTCCCTGTGTTAATCCAGTTGCCGCCGCTCGTTTGCTTGTTAAAGAGGATTCTCGTATAAACAAGGGACGCAACTATCGCGATAAACGCCGTGGCCGAGCTGGTATTTACCCATGCGATATGAGCGCCTGTGAAATAGTGGTAGATGCTGTTTATGGCGATTGAGATAAAGAACCCTGCACCCAGGGCATAGAGCACGCCGGCTAAAATTGAGGCAAACCATATGATCCACCCTACTCCGAATGCGGCTCTTATGGATAGGACTTTCTTTGAGAACACATAGGTGCCGCCCGATTCCGGAAACGCTGCCGACATCTCTGCAAAGCTAAACGCGGTCAGTAAAGCTAGAAGCCCGTTTAAGCCAAACGCAAGCACAGCGCTTGACCCCGTGGTCTGAAAAGCCACACCTGCAAGAACGAGTATTCCGCCCCCTACAATCGCAGCTACCCCTAGACCCGTAGCTCCCCATAAACCCATTGTGCGGCTATGTATGTGTTTATCCATGTGTGCAAGAATTATACGTTAAAGTGATATAAAAAGCCTTCTTTAAAGGAATTTTGTTCTCAAGAAGTCGGAACAAAAGACCATGCCTAACAACTTTGGAGCTTCAAAAGTACTATTTCTTCACAAGACAATTCATCTCGTAAGATTGTCGGAGTAAGATATTATAGCTTATTTTAGATTCTTTAGATTTAGCCTCTGCTGCGTCTAGTTCTTCTTTGGCAGGTTTTTCTTTAGCTGAAATTTTATTGAACTCTTCTAGCGCGCCCTTACAGAAGTCTTTTCCGAGATAGTCCCCTTTCTCACACTTTTCAGCGCTGTCTGCCAGTGGCTCATCGGTCGCTTCATATGACATAGAATGAAGCTCTTTATTATATTTTCTCCAATTATTAAAAGCTTTTCCTTTTGCCCTATAATCAGTGTTGTATTTACTCTTTGCCTCTTCAAGTTGAGCTAGAATCTCATCACAATCTGAAGTCTCTTCTGTTGGAGCTTTAGCTTTAGGAGCTTCAGCTTTAGGAGTCTCGGCTTTCGGAGCTTCAGCTTCTGGAGTCTCCGCAAATGTCATTGATGCTAAAAACAAAACAAGTAGTGCAGCGTAAATTAATCTAGTCATAGATATTTCCCCTCAATATGTTTTTTAATTAGATCTGGAGAATAATAAGACCGGAGAGGGGTTACTTACCCAATTACTCCGGTCATAGTTTTTTATAATTCTTAATTTCCTGCTCTAAAGTTTACGGTCCTGTGCATGGAACATTTGGTGGAGCACCCCAACCCATAATACTGGTGCACCGCTCCAAATCGGCACAGCTAATCTTAAACTCTTTACTGTCAGGATCCATAGCCAATGCCCCTTCAACCCCAACAGGGATGTTGTTACATATGCTCGCGTCAAAACCGCCGTCTTGTTGAGCCTGTTGACCTGCACACCCGATTGATATAAGAAAAAGACAAATTCCAAACACCTGAAACAGTCTCATCATAATATGTTTATCCTCCTAATAGCTTAATCTATACATTATACATAATATCGTCTGTTTAAACATAAATTTCTCACACTTAATGCTTGAGCGCCCTGGAATTAGAGCGTCAAATCCGTAAGAATATTACGATGTCCGACAGTTCTTCATATCTCGTTCCGGCTCGAACAATTGAAATGGAGCAGGAAATAAAAAAGAGCCGCTTTATTGCCTCTATCTCATATGCTGCGGACAAAGACAGCGCTCTAAAGTTTATAGAAGAAATATCAAATAAACACAAGACAGCCTCACATAACACGTTTGCGTACGTGATCGGCAATCCAAACGGTGGGGCCGATGTAGGGTTTAACGACGACGGCGAGATAGGAGGCACAGCGGGGAAACCTATTCTGAGCGTCCTTCAAATGAGGGGGATCGGCGATGTAGTTGCGGTTGTTACCCGCTACTTTGGCGGTACAAGGCTCGGAACGGGCGGGCTTGTGAGGGCATATTCCGGCACCATTACTATGGCGCTGGATGAGATAAAACTAAAAGAGCGGGTACATCTGGTCGAGATTAGAATTACGGTTGGCTATGAGTTTGAGAACTCGATCAGAACAACATTTGACAAGATGGGGCTAAAAATTAAGGACGTGCTATACACAGAGGAAGTCGCAGTTATTGCCGATATACCCGAAAGCATGACAGATAAGCTGCGGAGTGAAATCATGGACTTAACCCGCGGCAGGGCCGAGATTATTGTTTCTTAAATCCAAGAGCGTGTGAGATAATAACAGCTCTCAATTTAATAGGTATTATTAGAGAATTAGGAGTTATGAGAAAATGAGTAATCCCGAGACAAATCAAACAACAGCTGCCTCAGATATAGACCGTTATTACTACTACTTAAACATGATCACAGAGAACGTCCGCAACGGCTATAACGAAATGGTGCTAAAGTACTGTAGTCTAAGTTTGCCCTTGATCCCTGTTCTGATTGAGAAGAACATAGAGGACTTTGGTGAGTTTGATATAACCACCCTTCCGGCCATAGAGCTTGGGGCCAAACTCTGGAGCTACCAGGGAAATCTCGAGAAAATTAAAGAGATTGAGACGCTAATGAATTCACACTTGGAGCTTGAGCCCTGGAGAATACATCTGGACAGGGCATATGAGAGGCTAAACGCCCAAGAGGTGTAGAACGTTACTCTAAAGTTTAGGATAACCTTTGAATTTTTAATTTTCTCCTATACTCTATTAGTCAATCAATAATCCCCGGGAGCGCAGTCTTATGAAAATGAAATCCTTATTCTTATTGTTATTGCTGACAATTTTGTTGCCGCTTTCAGCTTTCTCAGAAGACCCTAAAGCAACCTCTAAAGATTCAACAAAAGACGGCACTTCTGATGCTAAGAAGGCCGGGCAAAAACCGCTTGGGCTTGAGCAGGTATTGGCTAAGTACTACGAAGCCATAGGCGGCCTTGAGAAATGGCGAAAACTAGACACCATGATTATGCAGGGAGCAATCAACTCCCAGGGAAAATCGATGCCCATGACTGCCTACCACCAAAGACCCAACAAGTGCCGGGTTGAATATAGGGTAAAGGAGACTATGATGGCTCAGGTTTACGGCGGCTTTTTCGCCTGGCAGATCAACCCTCTTTCGGGAAACCCCGAACCTGCCCCTATGACAACGGGCAAAACAAATTATATGAGAGACACCTGCGATATAGAAAACTCACTGATTGATTATAAGAAGAAAGGCTATGATGTTAAGCTCATTGGTGAAGAGAAAATAAACGGTAAAAACAACTATAAAATCGGGGTCAAGTATAAATCGGGGAACCTTGAGACCTATTATATAGACGCTCAGACTTTTTTAATAACGAAGTCTGCTGGAATATACAATTTTGACGGGAACGAAGTCAGAACTACGACTAACTTTAGTCGGTATAAAAACACTAACGGCTATGTAGTACCTTATCTTCTTGTGATTGAAATTCATGGGGCTCCTGGTGAAGAAACAGTGGAAATCAGCAAATTTGCTTTTAACGCCAAGATAGATCCCAACATCTTTGAATTTCCCAAAGATAAGATCATCAATATGCAGAAGAAAGAAGAGATAGAACCAAAAAACTAAATTTTATTTTTACTCAACTCATATATAAGTCCGTTTATAGCAGGCAGAGACCAATTAATACAACGAGTTTAGAAACATATACATGTTGTAATTCCCTTTTTATCCTTTAATCTAATTATTCATAAATGCATATTTAACCTGGAGCTTATCAATGCAGAAAACACTTACTATAATATTGCCGGCCTTACTAATTATGCTTAACCTTCAGTACTCAAACGCTTTAGCCGATACCACAAGTGACAGCCCGGCTAATGCTGAAGCTACACAAAAAGAAACTACTCGGAATAAAACAAAACCCAGCTCAAAAATAACTCTAAAGGAAATACTTGATAGATACTATCAGGCAATTGGCGGCGAGAAAGCGTGGCAGTCACTGAAGACTCTTAAATTTACCGGCAGCATGTATACAAAAGACGCTACATTTAAAACCGCAGCGCTCTACAAACGCCCCGATCTGTGCAGGATAGATTTCCAGGTAGGACGCCTTTACTTCATGGAGGCCTATGACGGCAAAATACCGTGGCAGATGGACCCCGGAACAAGATCGGGACCAACAATCCTTGAGGGAAAAAGAGCAAAGGAGATGATAGATACCTGTGATTTTGACGGCTCGCTTATCGATCATGAAGAAAAAGACCACCAGATAAAATATCTTGGAGTTGAAGAAGTTGAGGGCCGCTGGGCATATGCACTTGAGGTAAAAACAGCAACAGGAAACACGGACAAATACTATTTAGATGCTGAAACTTATTTACCTTTTATGGTAAAAGGAAAGACAACTATACAAGACAAGATTGTCAACACTACAATTCATCTTGGTGAATACATAGAGATTGGGGAGATAACAATACCTTTTTCTTATGAATTCATTGTCGACGGCAACCCTTCGACAGAAACACTTAAGATCAAAACCTTAGAGCTGAATCCGGAAATTGAGGATGATATGTTTAAAATGCCTAAGCGTCCTCAGGATTTGAGGTAGAGTTTTTAAGCTGCCAGAAATCTCTAATTTACGTGGTACAGCTTTGGGGTGAGGCTCAATGTTTGAACGAAGTATGTGAACCCTCGAACTAATTTCAGGAAATAAATTACGCCCTTGTCTCTAAATAAATGGAAATAAGGGCGTGAATAATTGCATATCTAATCCAGCGAGCACAAAATCACTTCTCAAGAAGTATCCTGGAAGCTTGAGGTACTTTCTTAAGTGTTATACCGTACTTGTCTACAATATTGACTTTTATATACTCCATGGCCTCTTCGATTGAATCCGTCACAAAAAACAGATCAATATCGCGTGGACTTATAGTCTTTTCATCGACCATATGCTCTAGAAGCTCCATAAGCGGGGCGAAATACTCTTTTCCATTTAGGATTACAGGAAAGTTGAATATCTTCTTTGTCTGGATAAGTGTGATTACTTCAAACAACTCATCCATTGTCCCTGCGCCTCCGGGCATAATGACAAAAGCGTAGGAGTATTTAAGGAGCATCACCTTTCTGACGAAGAAGTAGTTAAAGTTTAGCATTACATCAAGATAAGGATTGGGCTCCTGCTCAAATGGGAGAATAATATTGCAGCCTATTGAGGTTCCGCCTACTTCGTGCGCGCCGCGATTTGCGGCTTCCATAATCCCGGGTCCGCCGCCCGTCATGACTCCAAAGCCCATCTTTGCAAGCTCACCGCCTACTTTTCTGGCATTTTGATAATGAGGGCTACCCTCCTCAGTCCTGGCAGAGCCGAAAACCGTTACAAGTGGGCCAACAAAGTGGAGTTTTCTAAAGCCGTATAGAAATCCCCACATCACGCGGATCAGAAACCATAGCTCACGGAGCCTCGAATGAGGTCCTTCGAGAAAAACTCTCTCCTGCATCTCTTCTACGGTAACAGGTTTTTTTCTTAAAAGGTTAGCAATCCACTTGAACACAATAATCCCCCTGAATGGCGTTTGATTGAAACTATTATACCTATAAATAGGGTGTTGAATCTAGGAATGCGGTTCTGTTTAGAAGAAGTATTTACTTAGGTTAAATACCTAGCTGCTGAGCAAGCTCTGCAATATCACTTGCGATAATATCAAAGGGCATATCATCGGTAGCATCATTTTTTCGCTCCGGGCCAAACTCAAGCGGGCGGGAGATGTAAGCGGTTTTAAGCCCAAGCGCTCTTGCCGCAAGAAGATCATCCTGATGCGCAGCGCACATCATTATTTCTTCGGGCTTTAAATCTAGAAGTGAAGCAGCGGTTAGGTATACCTCTTTATCAGTTTTGTAATGTTTTGCTAATTCGGAAGACAAGACAACATCCCAGGGAAGCCCTGAGTGCTTTGCCATGTTGACGAGAAGTGAGATATTCCCGTTCGAGAGTGTCGCTATCACGTATTTTTCTTTTAGTCTACTTAGACCTTCTACAGAATCAGGCCATGGCGCTAACCTGTGCCACGCTTTATTTAAGTGAGCTATTTCACTTTCAGATATATCCTTTATTTGAAACTCATCAAGCAATTGATCAAGCACCATTCGGTGAAGCTCGTCAATACTCTTCCACGGAAGCTTACCTTTTCTGACTTGGTCCATTGAAGGCGCATACCCTCCCCTCCACTTATCTGCGAATGATTCCCAATCAGCGCTAATTTGTTTTGACTCTCCGAGCGCCGTTAACTCTTTTATTATAGAACTCCGCCAGTCGACAACTGTGCCGAAGACATCGAACGTAAGGGCTTTAACTGATGATAGGTTTTTATTCATTGCTTTTATATTTTGTCATTCTGAACCCTGTCCCGTACTTGATGCGGAATCTATTCAGAATCTAATCATTAATAAATTTTCATTATGATGCCGACTTTGCTTTCTCTTGTGCTTTGGCAATAAACTTCTCTGCGTTCACGATAAATCTCTGGTGTGTGCCGGAGGTAATTTGATCCACCCCGTCATGTGCTTCGATCGAGAATACAAGACGTTTCCCGTCTACCTCAACAAGCTCGCCTCTTACTGTAACAGTCAAACCCGGCGGAGTGGCGGCGGTGTGATTTAAATTCACATCAATCCCGACCGACTGCTCCCTCGGCCAGTCTATATGCTCGTTTACAAATTTCACACACGCCCACTCAATCAGCGCGATCATAAAACCGGTTGAGAACACTCGCGGCATCTGCTGAAACTCTTCAGCCTCAGGATAAATATATGGAACGGTTTTGTTTTCAGGAACTTTGTAATCAAGTTCAAAAGTAAGCCCGGGCTTTAGTGTCTCGTACATTTCTATCTCCTCTACTAAATCCATCAGAATTCAAAATGAGATTATACATTATTGTTTCCAATCTTTTAATTCGCTTTGATTATCAATCTACAGGAGAATCTACGTAGAGCACATGAAACGCCGGCACATAGGCGAATAGCATTTACTCCAATCATCAAAATCTGGAAAATGTAATGGAGCATATTTGCAACAATATGTAATCACCCTAAGTCCCCCTTTTTTAAAGGGGGACTTTTTCTCTCAATTTAATTATCGCTCTGTTCTTTATATCCCCTCCTTTTTCAAGGTTCCTTATTGCTCTATTCGCTCGACCCCCTCCTTTTTCAAAGGAGGGTTAGGGAGGATTATTCTTAACTAAAGCGCCAATCCCCGTTGACATATTATGTAGTATGTGAGACCATGTTTTCAGAGGCGAAAAATGCTAAAAACACCTGAAGAATTTGAAGCTAGTTTACGTGAGTTGCACCCCACTGTTTATATAAAGGGACATAAGGTACAGAGCGTTGTAGATGAGCCGCTACTACGCCCTGGTGTAAATGCTATTTCCGTAACATATGAATACGCGCTCCTCCCTGAATATTCCGAAATCATGACCGCTGTTTCTCATGTTACCGGCAAGAGAGTAAACCGACTTCTGCATATCAACACCAGCCAGAACGATCTGCTCAAGAAGCTTGAGATGACAAGGCTCCTTTGCAGAGAAACGGGATGCGCACAGCGTTATCTCTGCCACGACGCACTCAACGCGCTATATGAAAATACGAATAACACCGATCTCAAATACGGCACTGACTATCATGTGAAATTTTTAAATTATTTAGAACGTGTGCAGGACGACGACCTAACCATGTGCGTTGCAATGACTGACGCCAAGGGAGATAGAACCAAGCGTCCGCACGAGCAGCACAACCCCGATCTGTACTTGAGAATGGTCGCTAGAGATGAGAATGGAATAACTGTTAGAGGGATTAAAGCGATCGTAACAGGCGCCCCCTATACTCATGAAATTTTAGTTCTGCCAACGAGGAACATGACGTTTCAGGACAAGGACTATGCGATTTCTTTCGCAATCCCGATTGACGCCCCTGGAATAGAGCTTGTATCACGCCAGGCGGGAAGGCCCGGGGACACAGGCGCTCCGCTTACTTCACAATATGGACAAGCTACGGCGCAGATACTTTTTGACGATGTGTTTATCCCCTGGGACAGAGTTTTCTTGGCGGGGGAGTGGGATTTTGCAGGCTCGCTCACAGAATCATTCGCCACCCATCATAGAGTGAGCTGCATAGGAGCTAGAGCGGGCTTGGGCGATATATTAATCGGCGCTACAGCAGCAATGGCAGAAGCAAACGGACTTGATCCTCAGAAAAACGGTCATATCAGAGAAAAGATTGCCGATCTAATAAAATTTGTGGAGTCCTTTTATGCATGCGGTGTGACATCTGCAATTTTTGGAAAGGAAACAACTGCCGGGAATTTCAAACCGGAGCCAGTGTATGCAAATATTGGAAAGCTCCTTCAAGGAACGCATATTTACGATATGTTTAGGATAGTCCACGACACTGCGGGTGGAATTCTAGTTTCATCCCCCTACCCTGAGGACCTGGAAATTCCCAATATCGGCGAGAAGCTATCTCAATATCTACAAGGCAGTGAGGATATATCGGCAGATTACAGAATATCCATTGCAAGGCTGCTTGAGGATATCACTGCTTCTTACCAAGGCGGCTGGTATTCGGCAATTAGCATCTCAGGCGGCGGCTCCCCTGAGGCTACCAGGATAGAAATAATGCGAAAGTATGACATCGAAGAGAGAAAATCGCTAGTGGAGAGAATAACTGGAGTTTAAGTATAAAATTGATATTAAATATTTGTTAAACAGGAATTAGTCATGCCTGAGATTAAAGATAGTTTAGGAAACAACAAAGAAGAGCACTGCGTTGAATGCCCTGTTGGGCTGGATGACTGTGTAGATTGCGGCGCATGTGATCACTGCGATCATGACGCCACACTTGATGAAGCGGAACTCCCGCCTAACTGGCTCAAGTTTATAGAGAAGAGCAAAACCCTTCGCAATAAATAGGTTTAACAAAAGTTTTGAGACTGCAAATAATCTCTCTTATTAAGAATTCGATATACAAGAAATACAGAATGAAATAAGCGGCTCCCTCGCCGCGGTCGAGAACTGATGGGCAGTCCTGCGGTAGCAGCGAAGGAAATCCGCAGTGGTGTTCCCTCACCAATAATTAGTACGATGCCATAATCAAAATTGGATGTTAAATAGGAAAAAAGTTTTAGATTTTTCGCAAACCCCTACGGTACATAGCAAACTCTGCTTTTATTAGCGCTCTCTTAGGTGTTAATCGAACTCAGGACTCAATTGTTTCCAGCCTTTAAGAAAGGCTGTAATACAAATAAGTAAGGTATGTATATGTCAGCTTTTCTTTTTTAGATCCTTAAGAATCTCTCTTTCCTGCTGAGTGCGTAATTCAAAATCTTGAAGAGGGGTAACCTCCCACTCCATAGCGCCCCACATTGGAAGTGAGCGCAGCGTGCGGTCTACATCATCATGAGAATCTGCCTCAATAATAAAAGCAAGTGAGCGCTCACCAACCGGCACTCCGCCGACAAGTGACCCCTCTGTCTCTAACTCTTCAAGCTCTTCAAATGTAGGAAGCACAACATTCTCAATTATTTCTATAGCCTCGTCTGAAGAAAAAAATCCGGGCCCTTCATTTCCAATCACTAAATATTTCATTATTCACTCTCCTGAGAATACATATAAGATAATTTTTCTGAGCGATAATCATATCATAATTACAGCAAAATGAAGCCACTATTATCTAAATAGTGATTTACCGTAGTCATGAGGTTTTATAATATTAGCTCAGAGTGGGGTCTCATAGCTATGGCAGGCATCTTGGGAATAGTAGTATTTATGGTTATTAGAAGAAGGAAAGTAACTGCTTAAAACATATCAACATTACAATTTAAATACTTCAAGGGGAGCTTCGGCTCCCTTTTTTTGGTTAATTTTAATACTCAGAAATCCAACTTAAACCGTGCTTGACAAAAAAGGGAGCGGTACACCTCCACTACTATATAAAACAATATATATATATACAAAACATTCCCGAAAATTTGCAAAACTTGCAAAAGAATGAGAATTGCGCTTTGAAGTAAGGAAAAACAGTTAAATATGACAGAAAATTTTGAAAAATACTGGTTGGTGTGAATCAAGACAACTTATGGCGGGAACTTTAAATTCCCAACATCCTATCCCGGAATCCAAGATGGCGGTAGGTGGAGGGAACGGACTCGGGATAGGGATGTTGGATTAGGTAGCAAATTAATATGAAAATACTCCCGAAAATCTAAAATAAACATGCTCACCTTCTACCTACTCAATACTTTACTACATATTATCTATTATTCAACAACCTTTATTTGTAAATGTTTACTAAACAAATAGAAGGACTTTATATAGAACGGAGAAGGTTAACATCTAACAGGTGGGTTCAATATAAAAAGGGCGCGAGTTTTACTCAACGCCCTTTATTAATAGTTTGGCTAACATTATCTAAACTTTCGAGGTAGTTAAAATAGTTTAGGCTTCGTTTGAATTTGTTCACTTATTTTTTCCAAACTTGCTCGATAATGATCACCGAACTTTTTATATTTTTCTTCTGTGAGAAGCTCTTGAAGACGGCTTGAAATCTTGGTTTGGTACTCATCTGAAAATTCAGATATTTTTTGGCCTGCTAGAAACACAGCTGCGTAGCAGGCTATTTTATCCTCGCCGTCAATAAATATGTCGGTTAGCATTTTCACTGATCCTTTTGAACCTGATTCTCCTAATATGAAGATACATGCTTCCTGCCAAACAGGTGAGCGTTGTGCAAAGATTTTTTTAAGGGAGTGCCAGTTGATATCTGTAAAACCCCAGACAATATCCTCAGCGTCTCGGTAATCCTTTTCATACCAATTCTCACTTGGGTGCATATTCCCATTTGCAGTGTTTTCTTTGAGGTGTTTATCTAAAAGCCCAGTTGCGTCCAAGTTAGTCATAATGTGCCCCGTCTTTAGTGTGAAGTGGAATTATATTACACAATATCTCTATATTATGTTAATAGAACTGGTCACGAATTATTGCAACATAGATTCGGATTATGGAATTACTACACAGAACCCTTCAAAATCTGCGTCTTCGTTGAGCAATCCAAAGAACCGCAAATCGAATTTATTCACAGACGTTATAGTATACCCGGACATTATCTTAATTTTTGATACTCAAGTCAAGCGCTTGGAACTTTGTGGGTACAATGATTATAATAGTCAAACTTTAATAGAAACGGAGCGGAACTATCCATGGGCAAAAATAAGAACGATAAAAACAATCACAAAAGACTTGATGATAAAACTTATGAGAAAGAGCTTGGGAAATTACAGATAGAGCTCGTTAAGCTTCAGCAGTGGGTTAAGCAGGAGGGGAAAAGAATCGTAGTTCTTTTCGAGGGAAGAGACGCTGCGGGGAAAGGCGGAATGATAAAGCGCATCACTGAGCCACTGAATCACCGCATTTGCCATGTCGTCGCTCTCGGTGTGCCCACAGAAAAAGAGAAAACACAGTGGTATTTACAGCGTTATGTCCCACACTTGCCGGCAGCCGGAGAGATTGTGCTTTTTGACCGCAGCTGGTACAACCGCGCCGGTGTAGAGAGGGTAATGGGTTTTTGCACAGACGATCAGTATGATGAATTTTTACGAATATGCCCGGGGTTTGAAGAGACTCTTATACGCTCAGGCATATTGCTCTTTAAATACTGGCTCGATATAACAGCTGATGAGCAGGAAGTGAGGTTTCAAGAACGCCTAGACAACCCAATGAAGCAGTGGAAGATAAGCCCGATGGATATGACAGCCCGCTCCAAGTGGTATGAATACGAGAAGGCAAAAGACGAGATGTTTAAACATACCGACACAAAAATCTCGCCGTGGTATGTTGTTGATACAAATGACAAAAAGAGAGGCAGGCTAAACTGCATAAGCCATTTGTTAGATCATATCCCTTATGAGGAAGTACCGCAGAAAAAGATAAAACTCCCCCCACTTCAGAAAAAGAAGGACTATAAAAGGTCTCAAATTCTAGACAAAACCTTCATCCCTGAGAAATACTAATAAATTACTTATGTTGACAGGTTAGGTTGGGAGAACTAAATAACCGATTAGAAATTTTGTAGTCTAATTAAGGGGCTGAAGTAGCTAAGAGATAAAAAGAGGTCTAAAATAGCTACTATGTACCGACGGAGAAGCAGACTTACCCCAAGACAGCAAAGTAAACTGATGGAGCACTTCGTGGCGGGTACCACCGCACGAGCTGCTGCTGAGCTTGTTGGGATACAGCCAAATACTGCCATTCGCTTTTTTATGCGTTTACGTCAACTGATTTCTAGCAAGCAACCGAGCTATAAATTATCTGGCGAAGTAGAAGCAGATGAAAGCTATTTTGGTGGTGTACGCAAAGGAAAACGTGGCAGAGGAGCCGCTGGAAAAGTTGCGGTATTCGGCTTGTTAAAGCGTGGTGGTAAGGTTTACACCGCTATTATTCCCAATGCTAAAACAGAGACGTTACTGCCTATCCTTGAAGAGAATGTTCAGCCAGATAGTATCGTCTATACGGATACTTTTAAGGCCTATAATGCCCTGGACGTTTCAGCCTTCCATCATATGCGCGTTAACCACTCAAAACTGTTTGCTGACAAGAAAAATCATATAAACGGCATTGAGAATTTCTGGAACCAGACCAAGCATCATTTACGCATATTTAATGGCATCAAACGGGAAAACTTCTACTGGTTTCTTAAAGAATGCGAGTGGCGCTTCAATGGAGGCAATCACCAAATGCTATTAAAGCAGTTAAAATACTGGTATAAATACTCTAAACATTAACCCTTAGCTACTTCAGCCCCTAAATTAATAAAGGGGTGCAGTACACTGCTACCCATTAAGAATCTAGTAAAAAAATCGATGCGGTTACCTTCATTCAGCACATGGCTACCGCACACCGGTTCAGGCGGAAGAGGAGTATTACAAAAAAATAGAAGATACGCTCCTAAACGCCGCTTGACTATTGGAAAGTAGTACAGCTGGGACCGTTGTTTACAAACTATCAATTTTAATTTTTGACTAGCTCTACCCGACGGTTTTGAGCTCGTCCATCAGCTGTATCATTAGCAGCAACAGGTGACAAATAGCCAACCCCAGCAGGTTTCAATCTCGTGGCATCAACCCCAAGCCGTTGTGTAAGTGCCTTTACAACCGCCGCGGCACGCCGTTGCGAGAGGCCAATATTGTAGTCATAGCCACCCTGGTTATCGGTGTGTCCTACTACGAGCAGCTTAAGAGATGGGCGCTCGCTTAGTAGTTTGACGATTTCCTCTAGAGTCGAATCGGATTCCACTTTCAGACTGTCGCTGTCAGTGTCGAAATATATGCCGTAGATTGCAATATGACCGGTTGCGTCTATGCCCTCTGCCATCACCTCCGCATTGACACTTACCATACCAGTGTCCATAGATTTGCTTTCAACAACCTCTAGCAAAGTCACCGGCTTTTTTGTCCAGATAGAGTCAATAGCAACAAGCAAAGATACATGAATTACAGTACCGTCTTCCGCTGTTTTCTTCGCAGAAAGATAACGGATGTCCTGGGGTTTATCGAATGCAGCACCACTTGTCTTTGTAGTCTTAATCATTTTCTTTTCTTTATATAGCAGCCAGTGAAAAAGTCGCCCGCACTCCTCATCTGAACAGAAAAACAAGACCTCGAACCCGGCACTCTCAAGAGCGGACCGGTAATTTCTAAATATTTCCAAAGTAGATCGGTCCTCAGGACCACGATACAATATCCTGGTAATTTGTCCTTCAAGCGACAACTTCTCAGACGGAACACGGTTTCCTTTGTCATCCTTAATGGCCGGACCGATCGGAAGAATATACTCGTTAAATTCGTGCACCTCATAGCCATCGATTACAGATCCCGTATATCGTGTAATCATAGGGTGATCGGATGTATCTGGAGCATCTTGCGCCCTTAAATTCTCAATTCCAGATAATAGAAATAAACATACTGCTGCATAAATTACATTTCTTGTCATGAGTTCCTCCTTATTATTCAACTTGCTGAAACACGCTCCAATATAAGCACAACCAGATTAGATCTGCTGGTATATTTTTGCATGGGGAAACAGTTATCTTCCCTCCTGACCTGCCCCCTCCTTATAATAGGGGTATTAGTTAGGTATAGGCTTATTAAGCACAATGGTAAGCAAGTTCATGAGAATTGCAAGAAGGTATTTATTCTCTATAATTCCAACTTAAACCAAGCTTGACAAAAAGGGTGCAGTACAAATAATCAGCCAATACTTTTTAGTCATTCTAAATATATGTAGATAAAGGGGGAACAGTACAACAGTACACGATCAATAACATTAAAAAGTATAGATAAATCTTAGAATGTATACAACAACAATTTATGATAAGAGTATTTACAGGCTATAACCAGAATTAGATAAGAAGAAATGATAAAAACATCTTTGTTCAGCCAATTAATCAGTTAGTATTTTACAGACAAGAAACCAAAGAGAGGAGTACAAAGCATGAAGATAGAGAGAGTGTTATTTTTCATATTGGCATTAAGCCTATGTGCGGGCATTTCATCTCAGGCAGATCAGAAAGAAGATATGGAGAAGATGAAAGCCGAAGCTATGGCAAAGTGGCAGGTATATTCAACACCTGGCGATGGGCATAAAGTAATGGAGCAATTGGTAGGCAGCTGGGATTATTCCCTTAAATACTGGTCTTCGCCCAATACCCCGCCTGAGGAATCCACCGGCACAAACGACGTGAAATGGATTTTAGGCAACCGCTTTTTGGAAATGGATGTAAAAGGCACCTCAATGGGCCAGCCCTTTGAGGGAATGGGGATCATTGGTTACGACAACGCAAAGAAAGAATATGTAAACACTTGGGTAGACACCATGGGAACGGGAATGATGAACGCAGTCGGATCCTATGATGCAGAAACAAAAACTATGACTGAAAAAGGCACTTTCACAGATCCGATGGCGGGACAGCAAACATTTAAAGGTGTTACAAAGTTTGTGGATGCAGACAACTTTAGCTATGAAATGTCTATATCGACCCCTGACGGGCAGGAAATGCGTGTCATGGAAATCAACTACACAAGAAAGAAATAGACTTTTATTAAATAGATATAAGGTTCCCTATCCTGTTTCAACAAAGCGGGATAGGGGATTTTTTGAATTATAAATAACCCTGAGATTTCAATATAGCAATCACGAGGATTATTAATAGCAGGCTCCAGATTATAATAGCGGTCCTGGTTGCTTTCTCCGCTTTCTTAGTCTCCCACCATGTTCTGGGTCTGACTCCCCTAAAGAAAAAAGTAGTAACCGCAGCCAAGTTAACACAGATAACGTTTACCAGAACCAACTGCACCGCTCCCGGCACAAGGGCCATGTTGTTTGAGCCAAGCAGCATTCCAACCGTTACGGTTGGCGGCAAAAGAGCAACGGCAACCATAACTCCTATGAGTGCGCTTGGAAGCCCCTTGGTAAAAGATAATGTTCCCGCCACTCCAGCGGCCAGCGCGATTGCTATATCGCCCAATCCAACCTGAGTCCTGGATGACAGCTCTCCTATAGCCGGGTCCACAGCGAACACCATTCCCACTACTATTGACAACATGAGCGTTGCCGCAATGCCCGCCAAATTGGCCTTAAGGGCTCTGCCGATCAAGTCTGTATCGCCAAGTGTAGTGCCAAGAGCCAGAGCCATATTGGGGCCAAGCAGTGGCGCTATAACCATAGCGCCTATAATGATTGCAACATTATCTTTTAGAATACCAATTGAAGCTACGATTGAGGAGAGAACCACAAGTACCAGATAAACCGAGGTGATGTTGGCTTTCCCATCCATATCGGCATATAGCTCTTCGCGGCTGATTCTTCCAATACTTGAAGTCTCTTCTTTTCCATTGCTATTTTCTGGGACTTGAAGATCGTCTTCTTTCTTTGGTTTTTCAGGCCTAGGAATGGAAGCTTCAACAGGAAGCAGTATAATGCGAAAATGCTCAGCCTTAGAAAATCTCTTCTCCAGCAAATCAAGAATTTTCTCGGACTCTTCAGCATTGACGAGAATCTTAATTAGAGTTTTCTCGCCCGATATGTTGTCTTCCCACATTTCAATTATCGGGTGGCCTTCGAGCAGTTCTCTCAGACGCTCTAAATTCTGTGTTTCAGGAAGTATTATTTCAATTAGGCGCAGGCTCATAACTTACCTTTAAGCGTAGAGATTTAATATTGAAAGAATGATTGATTAAGTGGGTAATATCAAATATATAGTATACTGCTCTACATTAAGTGGGTAGATGCTAGAAGAAGGAGCATAATAAATGACAGTTGAAATCATTCGCAACTTTTTAGCTTGGTGCTCGGTAATTAACGTTGGAGTGCTGATATATTGGTGGCTATTTTTTACGCTGGCCCACGGCTTTGTTTATCGAATTCAGGGGAAATGGTTCAAGTTGTCTGTGGAAAAGTTTGACGCAATCCATTACACGGGGATAGCATTCTTCAAGATGTCTATAATACTTTTTAATATTGTCCCGTATATAGCATTGCGTATCGTTGGATGACATTGCGGCAGGTCGGTTTTCTCAAACCGTGGTATGCGTTTTTAAACGGAGAAAAGGGCGGCTCCCTTTTTGCAGACAGTGCCTGCTTCCATAAGAGTTCTGCGTATCTACTCTGCAATATGGAAGTTGCGAAGTCCCACTTATCCCCTGAAGCATCTTAGAACCAGCACGCTAGCAGGCGCGTTGCCCGCATTCCAACTTAAATCGGTCTTGACAAAAGGGGAGCAGTACAATAGTAGAGCAAAAAGACTAAAGAGCTGAGATATTAGGATTACGAAGCTAATTTATATTTTTTATTAAACTATATACCATTTTAATTAATCCTGTGGTAGAATCTATTTTAGGTTGGTAGTCGGTAGGAGAAATAAACAATTAATTTCAGAAATTGCTTTAAAGCTGAGTATTATTAAGTATCATATTAGATACAAGCTCTATTAAAAAATTGTATTTAGCTAACAAAGTTGTATTTAGCTAATTAGGTAGGGGCCCCTCTTTACCCCATTAAAGAGGGGCTCTTTTTTATATACAAATCATTTCTTCCTGAGTAATATTTATTCCCATTCACCCAAATACCTATGACATAAATAGTTCTAAACTGTTACGAGATTATGTAGGTAAGGAATATGATATGCCGGACACAGAAAACAGAAATGGAGACATTCCCCAAAATATTTCAACTGAGATATTCATAAAGAACTGGGCGATTTATAAAAAGATCATAGAAAACGACAATATGTCTCACAGCGACGGCTACGCAAAGTTGAG
>Ga0307378_10003162_pt1 | contig 24320 bp, 16 predicted proteins | sample UN1MG_FD_202238 | JGI IMG/M metagenome (GOLD analysis project Ga0307378, IMG submission 202238) | Soil microbial communities from Risofladan, Vaasa, Finland - UN-1 | ecosystem: Environmental > Terrestrial > Soil > Coastal area > Acid sulfate soil | place: Finland: Risofladan, Vaasa | collected...
CTTCATGGCTTGGCTCCTTTTGTGGAAATCGCTGGTTTGAGACTCGTACAAACCCCCGGTTTACCACGTGTTCAAGGACCAAGCTAGTTCGGCTCGGCCTCCGCTTCCATAGTATCACCCTACGGGATTGCGCGGATCGCGCAACGTGACCCGGGAACCGGCGTGGCTCGTTGTGGGGCGGAATACACTGCGAAGGGAAGGACCAATGAAAGGCAAGCTCATGCGCCGTTCGCTCGTCGGTTTCGTCTTGGTTGCGGCCATCCTGTTTGCCGGGGCGCAGTCGCCGGCGGCCGACGGGGCGATCCGCCTGCTTTCCAGAAAGCCCGATCCTTACGGCTCGCCCCGACCCGCGGCGGGACAAGAGCACGTCCCCCTGCGGACCAGCATCTACCTCCAGTTGGCGGTCGAGGGCGCGGAGGCTTCGGATCAGGTATTGCCGGAGTCGGTGTCGATTCGCCTGGAGCCGGAAGGCGGCCAAGCCGTCGACGTCCTCCAACCGGGAACGCAATACGCCGACGGATACTCCGGCCGGCTCTTTCCGGGCAAGGACCGGCAGGCCGATCGCACCCTGGTGGTGTACGTCGACTCGCAGCGGAAGCTGGAGCCGGCCACCACCTACACGATACGAGTCGAGGCACGGTCTTCCGACGGCGCGAAGCTGCCCGCGAAAGCCGGTACGTGGCAGTTCACCACCGAAGCGCCCCCGGCGACGCACCGGATCGAGTTCGCGCTGAGCCTCGACTCGGCGCCCGTCACGTGGACCGGGGCCTTCTTCTCGGGATTCTGCAAGCCGAGCTTTTGCACCAGCCACTCCAACCGGATCCCCAGCTACGAGCTGATGGACCGGGTCCGCAAGACGGCGCCCCAGGCGTGGAGCCTGCAGCGGGACTTCTGGATGACGGGGATGGACGCCGAGCCGACGCTTCTGGCGCCCAATCTGCCCAACATCGTCCGCGAGCGCGAAACGCGGAGGATCGTCTCCATCGAATCCCGGGAAAACGGCACGGCCCTCCGCGTCGAGGACTTCTTCGGCCACGAGCAGTACGGAATCTCCTCGGGCCGTGCGCCGAGCGGCGACTACCATCCGGGCGACGAGGTGCTCATCGCCGACGGCAAGCACGACGCCCGGGCGAAAGTGATCGGCGTCGACGACGCGGCGGCCACGGTGCTGGTCTCCGATTTCGACGCGCCCGAAGGGGGCTGGAAGCTCGATTATTCCGCCCCGCTGCCGAAACAAGAAGACCCCAACGCCCCGGGGCTCTTCCCGCCCGGCGGGTGCTTTCTTCGCAAGTTCAACCCGCCCGGCACACCGGTCTACTACTGGGGCCGGCTCGATCGCGAGTGGGACCTCGCCCACCGCCGCTTCCGGCGAAGGCTGATGCCCAATTTCGCCGACGCCCCGGGCGACCTTTCCGTCGACGGCCGCAACTGGACGACCGCCAAGGACTACGCCGAGCTGCACGCCGTGGTCCGCGAGATCGCCGGGCACGTCATCGACCGCTACGGCGACGCCGCGCTCGACTTCCCCTGGAGCGTGTTCAACGAGCCCGACCTCGGCGTCCTCTTCTGGCGTTCCGACTGGAACGAGCTCCAGAAGTTTTACGACTACACGGTGGACGGGATTCTCCGGGCGTTCGAGGATCGGGGGTACGACTCCGAGCGGGTGTTCGTCGGAGGGCTCGAGCTGGGCGGCATCTTCGGCGTGCATCTGAAGCTCCGCGAGTTCCTGGCCCACTGCTCGCCACGCGCCGAGGCAAAAGGGGCCCTGCCGCTCAACGCCGCCTTTGCCGACGCGAGACTGAACGGTAAACGGTCGCGCCGGGTAGAGACCCTATGCAACGCCCACGAGGGCCGCGGAGCCCCCTGCGACTTCGTCTCCATCCACGCCTACAACACGTCGAGCCTCATGGCCGCCAAGCTGACCCGGGCGAAGGAAATGGCGCTGGAAATCGATCCGGAGCACTATGCCGATCTCTGGGTATGCTCGCACGAATCGTGTCCGGGCTGGGACATGCCGCCCGACCCGGCCTTCGCCGACAGCTACCTCGGCAACGGCTACTTCCCCACCTGGTGCGCCGACGTCGCCCGGCGCCTGCTCGATCGGGCCGCCAAGGACCCCCGCTTCGCCTACGGGGAAACGATCCTCACCTTCTGGCCCGGGCCCAACACGGACTTCGGCGGCGGGAACGCATGCACCCGCACGATACACGTGGATGACGACGGCGACGGGCGGACCGATCGAACCGTGGCGGTCGCCATGCCGATCCTCCATTTCCTGGCGTCGACGTTTACCATGGGCAGCGACTACTGGGTCCTCCCCGAGCGGCGAATCGGCGGCCACGTGGTGAGCGGATATGCCGGGCGAACCGGCGAAGACGTGCGCGTGCTGCTCTATTCCCATCACGAGCTCGACACGGAATCCCGCTCCGAGAACCGGTTCGAGGTCGCACTCACCCTGGCCGGGCTTTCGGGGGGATCACGACGCGTCGAGCAGTACGGGTTCGACAAGGATCACAATTCCTACTACCGCCTGGGAAGGTCGCTGCGCGAGCAACGGATCGCCGAGTCGTCGACGCCGACGGGCGAAGCGCGAGAGACGTTCGACGCGGCGGTCGGACTGCTCGAATCCGCCGACCGCGAATCCCAACGGCGGGGACTGCGCCTGCTGACCGACTTGGGACCGGCGGCGAAATCGGCCACCCCGTTCCTCGTGGCGATCATCCAAGGCACGGAGGACGACTCGCTCCGGGCGGAAGCCACGGCCGCCCTCATCCGGATCCATGCCCCGCGCCCCTACCCTGCCGAAATCGTCCGGGAAGTCGAGCGCCTGGCCGAGCTGCGGTGCACCGGCTCGTCCGTGCACAGCGTCGATGCCCGGGGAAGGCTGCGGCTGGAAGTCCCGCTCGCCGCCAATGGCGCGAACTTCCTCGTGATCCGCGAAGTGGAGCCGTGAGGCGGTGACGGGGTGACAAGGTGACGGGGTGACAAGGTGACAAGGTGACAAGGTGACGGGGTGACAGGAAGGTTCAGGGTTCGACGTCACACCGTCGACCTTTCACCCTTTCACCTTGTCACCCAGTCACCCAGTCACCCCTTCACGTCTCCGCGACCAGGATCAGGTCGATGCTCCGCTCGCGGTCGTAGGGCCCGTCCGCGTAATCACCGAAGCACTGCACGCGAGCGGCGCCCCCCTGCCGGGCCGCGCGCTCGAGCTGCTCGGCTTCCAGCCCCAGTAGGGGCACCGAATCGGTCTGCATTCCCTTCGTTTCGGGCAGCGGGGTTACGATCAGATCGACGTAGCCGCGCAGGCCGCACCGATGCACGCCCTTGATGACCAGGAACTCGCCCTCGGATAGCGTGATGCGTTGGCACTTCTGCCAGACGCAGGGGCCGTCGGGCAGGCGCCGGAGGTTCAGCAGGTGGACGACGGCGATTCCTCCCCGGCGCACCGCGGCCAGCATCGCTTGAATTGCTCGCTCGACCGTTGCCACGTCGGGGGCCAGCGCCAGGGAATTGCCCACGCAGACGGCCGCGTCGAACGGCGAGGGCGCTGGGATCGGCTCATCGAAGCCGCGCACCGCCCAGCTCAGGCCCGGCGGCTCCCCGAAGCGGGTCCGCGCCCGATCGATCATGCTCGGGCTGATGTCCGCCCCTTCGACGCGCAGGCCCCAGGAGTGGAACATGGCCGCGTGCCGCCCCGTGCCGCAGGCCACGTCGACCACGCTCCCGACGCCGACGCGGTCGAACAGACGGCGATAGAAGGGCCCTTCATGGGCCAGCCGCTTCGGCCAATCGATCATCGCCTCGTAGACGTCCGCCAGATCATCGAAGAGCCGGCCACTCATGATTGCACCAACGGATCAGGGGCCGAATCGGGGTGCCTCCTGGGGTTCTTGTTCCGTGTCGCCTCCGACGGAGCTCAACACCGCCTTTCCTATCGCGCCGAGCACTCGGCCCTCGCTCGTCTTGGGCTTGTAGCTCCACGGCCTGCGAGGACTCGCCTCGGGATTGTCCGACTGGGAGGCCGGGGCGTCGACCGTCGGTTGGCTCGAAGGAACGCTCCGGGATGGTTCCAGCCCTGTCGGGCGGCAGCCTGCAAGCACGAGGGCGAAGGTTGCCAAGGTCGCCGTCCAGCCGATTCTCTTCATCGAACTTCTCCGTCGGGTGCAGAACGTGAGCAGCAAAACCCGTATTGCAGTCTCGGTCCCGGATGCCGGGGTTCGGGGGGCGCTCAGCGGGCGATCTGCGGGCGCCGCATCAGGCACGACCACCCCAGGTAGCCCTCGTCACGATTGGGACTCTCGAATTGGAAGTGCCGCAAGTGGACGAACTCGAACAACCGTGCCAGCTCCGAGCGAATCTCTTCTTCGGAGACCTGAGGCGGTCCTCCCTCGGCCTCCTCGCCGACGCTGCCCGCCAAGGCGAGGTAGAAGGAACCGGGTCGGGTCGTCCGCCACAGGAGGTCGACGTACCGAGTGAGGTCGTACCGGCGAACGAAGTGATAGAAGCCCGCGTCGTAGACGAAATCGTACCTCTCGGCCGTCCGGACGAACTCGAACACGTCACCCAACACGAAACGGACCGGAACCCCGGCCAGCTCGGCCCGTGAATGGGCTCGTTCCACCGCCAGCGGCGACGAATCGACCGCCGTCACCTCGAACCCGCGTTGGGCGAGGTAGACGGCATCGGCGCCGGTGCCGCAGCCGACTTCGAGCGTCTTGCCGGGCGGGATTACCCCCTCATCGAGGACGCTGACTAACTCGCTGGAAGGGTAACCCGTCTCCCAGGGGGGGATGCCGTCGCGGTACGTCGCGTCCCAGTCGGGCGGCGAGTATGGTCTCGTCTGGGATGATTTGCTCATTATACTGCCTCCGGGGGGGCATCATTCGCCCCGAAAAGATGGCGCGAAGGCGCAAGCGGCCGCTCACGTCAGCGAATTGCCCAGCTTATAGTGTCAGCTCTCGAGGGGATCTTTGCAAGCCGCCACGCGCCGCGTATGGTAACGAGCCACCAAGCCACTGCGTGACCAGCGACGAGGTTGACGGATGAGACTGTTGGGCATCACCGACCTGCATGGTAGCCGGGAGGCGCTGGCGCGGATTCTTGCCCACGCCGGGCCGGTCCATGCGGTCCTGCTTGGGGGGGACGTTACCCACTTCGGCTCGCCCGGCGATGCGGAGCAATTGGTCGAGTTGGCCAAGGAGTCGGGGGCAACCGTGCTGGCCGTGGCCGGCAACTGCGACTCGGCCGAGATCGACGAGCGACTGGTCCAGTTGGGCGTGTCGCTGGCCGGCCGGGGCGTCGTGCTCGACGCGCTGGGTCTGCACGGCCTGTCGGCCATCCCTCCCTGGACAAGCAAGATGTATCAGTCAACCGAGGAGGAGTTGGCCGCGACCCTGGAGGCCGGATACGCCCAACTGCCCGACGCCCGGCATCACGGCATCCTGGCCCACGTCCCGCCGCACGGGCTGTCGGTGGATCGGGTCTTTTTCGGCCGGCACGTGGGGAGCAGGGCCTTGAGGACGTTCGTCGACGAGAGGGCGCCCTCGCTGGTCGTCTGCGGACATATCCACGAAGCCCGGGGCGTCGAGCGGGTCGGACCGACGACCGTCGCCAACTGCGGCCACGCGCTAGGAGGCCATTACGCGCTGGTAGACGTAGACCGGGAGATCACGGTCGAGCTGCGCCGCGCCTGACAACTTGAGCGGGAGCGGGCATTGGCGGTATGATGACGACGATGCGATCGGGGGCCGGAGTCGGACGGGTGGATCTCGAATCTCGCCCCACGCTTCACGGTTCTACGAGAGCCACGCAATCCTGTCGAGAACGGACTGATGCAAGCGGACCCATCGTTGGCTTTTCTGGAAACCCGTGAGCGGTTTCTTCCCATCCCCACGCCGTTGATTCTGGAGCGGGTTTTGGAGGATCCGCGCTTCTCCGACGAGCAGCGCGATCGTTTCCGGATGCTCGTCAAGATGACGCAAGCCCGGTTCCACTTCGAGTTCCTCGACCAGATCGAGCAACTGAAGGTCCTCTACGATCCGTTCGACCCGGATCGCGACACGCTGCCGCTTTGCCGCTTGTCGCCGCAGGGACGCGAGGCGCAATTCGCCGAGCTGAAGGAGCGTTTCCGGCAACTGCTCACGGGCGGCAACTACGTCGAGCTCACGCGCGAGCAGTTGGGGGCGTGTCTGGAGCTCCAGCCGTTCGGCGGGCTGGCGGTTCGAGTCGACCTCGACCAGTACAAAGACCTCCTCGTGTTCTATCGCGGGCTGCGCGAGGAGGAGCGGCGATGGGGATTCCTGCTCTTCCCCTTCTGCAAGCGGTGTCGCACGATCCGGGTCTTCAAGCGGGTGGCGTTGTTGGTTCGGACGGTCGAAGACGGCGAAGACGTCGTCCTCTTGAAGCTGTTCAAGGACGTGGTGCTCGAAGACGTGAAGATGATCACGCCCCACGTGCGGGTCCAGATGCGCGTCTTCGACAAGCTCAAGATCGGCTCCACCGTGGTCGGCAGCCTGTTCGCCCCGATATTCAAGCTCATGATGGCGGCCGCGTTCAGCACCTTCTTGTTCGTGATCGTGCTGGCCGGCTGCATCGGGGCGTTCATCAAGGGAGTGTTCAGCTTCCTGTCGAGCAAGACCAAGTACATGCAGACGCTCTCGACGAGCCTCTACTTCCAGAACCAGGCCAACAACGCCAGCGTCTTGACCCGGCTGGTCGACGCCGCCGAGGCCGAGGAGTCCAAAGAGCTGCTGCTGGCGTACTTCATCCTCTACATCGAGCGCGACCGCGATTACACCATGGACGAACTGGACCAGCGGGTCGAGCTGTGGCTGCGGGCGCGGTTCGACGTGGAGGTCGACTTCGAGGTCGACGACGCGGTCCGCAAGCTGATCGAGAAGGACCTGATCGTCCAGCGCGTGGTGGAGCCCGCTCCCGTGGCCGCGGCGAAAGAAACGTCCGAAACGGAAGGACCGGAAGGGCCCGAGCCGCGTCGGATTCTGAAGGTCTACGACCTGCCGTCTTCGCTGCGTCGGCTGGACGAGTGGTGGGACAACTACTTCAGGGCCAACAACGGGGGCGACCCGTCGAACGACCGCCTGGCCGACGGCGACTGGCCGCCCTTTCCCGAGGGAGTCCGGCGGAACCCCGATTCCCCTCAAGAGAGCGCCGGCGACGGCTGACCGAGCAAACCAAGACGTTGGGGGAGCACCACGATGAGCGAGTCCTCGCCGCGTCCGCGTCGACGCCCCAGTCAAACGAAGATCGTCGCTACGGTCGGGCCGGCCTGCGACGAGCCGAAGAAGCTCGTCGAGCTGATCGAGGCGGGCGTCGACGTGTTCCGCGTCAACACGGCCCACGGCAATCGCCAAGAACACCAAGAGCGCGTGGATCAGATCCGAGACGCCGCCCGGACCGCCGGCCACGTCGTCGGCATCCTCGTCGATCTGGCCGGCCCGAAAATCCGCCTGGGGGAGTTGCCGGGCGGACAGATGGAATGCCCTACCGGGGGCCAGGTGCGGTTCGTGCGAGGAGACGTCCCCCACGAGCCGGGCGATCTGACCGCGACCTACGAGCGGCTCCTCGACGAGCTCCGAGTGGGCGATCGGATCATGCTCGCCGACGGGACCGTCGCCCTCACCGTCGAGCAGCTCGACGAGAACTCCGCGACCTGTCGAATCGACCAGGGGGGGCTGCTGCGGAGCCGGCAGGGCGTGAATCTGCCGGGCGTCAAGCTCAGCGTGCCGGCCCTGGGCGCGAAAGACCGGGAGAACGCGCGCTGGGCCGCCCACGCCGGCGTCGACTTCATCGGCCTGAGTTTTGTCCGCTCGGCCGACGAGATCCGCGCCCTGCAGTCGCTCGTCGAGTCGGAAGGGGCCGAGGCCCAGGTGATCGCCAAGATCGAGAAGCCCGAGGCGCTCGAAAACCTCGACGAGATCGTCCAGGCGTCCGACGCCGTGATGGTCGCCCGGGGCGACCTGGGCGTGGAGATCGACATCGCCCGGGTGCCCGTGGTCCAGAAGGAGATCATCGACGTCTGCCATCGTCGTCGCAAGCCGGTGATCATCGCCACGCAGATGCTCGACAGCATGCAGCACTCCCGGCTCCCCACTCGGGCGGAAGCGACCGACGTGGCCAACGCCATCCTCGACGGCGCCGACGCCTGCATGCTTTCGGGCGAGACGGCGATCGGCCGCTACGCGCGCGAGGCCGTCGAGATGATGCATCGCATCGCCCTGGCCACGGAGTCGGTGCCTCGCCGCGGCCGGGCCGTCGCCGGGCCCGACCTGGCCGCCGAGGGGGTCAATCAGATCACCGAAGCGACCACGTTCGCCGCCGGTCGCCTGGCCGAAGAGCTGGGGGCGGAGACGATCGTGGTGGCCAGCGCCTCCGGCTCGACCGCGCTCTCGCTCTCCAAGAACCGGCACTTCGTCCCCACGATCGGCGTGAGCGACTCGGAGGCCACGCTCCGGAAGATGTGTCTCTACTGGGGCGTCATTCCCCTGCCGGGCGCCCCGACCGAGAATAGCGCGGCGCTGCTGGAGTACGTCGTCGAGCGCGGCCGCGCCGCCGGCTACCTCGCCCAGGGCGACCGCATCGTGCTCGTCTCCGGGACCGGCCTCCGCACGACCCGGCACAACATGATCGTGGTGCATGAGCTTGACTGACGGGGTGAGGGGGTGACAAGGTGACGGGGTGACAAGGTGACGGGGTGACAAGGTGACGGGGTGACAAGGTGAGGGGGTGACAAGGTGACGGGGTGACAAGGTGAGGGGTTGACGGCCTCCTCTTTTCACTTGGTCGCTCGGTCACCTGGTCAGGGCGATTACAGCCGGTAAGGGGAATGGGGAGTTGAACGCGACTCCGGAGAGAGGAGAACTGCCGGGCCACGGCGCCTGCGTGCAAAGGAGACTTCGATCATGAGCGTACGAAGCATTGGGAGCAGCGTCTTCTGGATCGTCGTCCTGGGGTCGATGCTGGCGTCTGGTCCGATTTCGTATGGAGCGGAACGGGAGGGCGATTCCGCGGACCGCCTGGCCGACCGGATCTTGAGGGCGACGGGCACCCGGGGCGGGCTCGTCGTCCACTTGGGCTCGGGCGACGGGAAGCTGACCGCCGCGCTCTCGGCCGGGCGGAGCTATCTCGTTCAGGGCTTGGATTCCGACCCGGCAAACGTCGAGCGGGCACGCCGCCACGTCGAGTCGCTCGGTCGGTACGGCGGCGTGTCGGTCGACCTCCTCGAGGGCAAGCGGCTCCCCTTGGTCGACAATCTCGTCAACCTGCTCATGGCGGAGGACCTCGGCGGCGTGCCCATGGAGGAGGTGATGCGGGTGCTTTGCCCCGAGGGCGTCGCGTTGATCTCAGGGACTAGGGGCCGGGGACCAGGGGGCAGGGATCAGGCTTCCGAGATCGAAGGCGAACGGATCGAGATCGGCGGAACGACCTGGACGAAGATCACGAAGCCGCGCCCGGCGGAGATCGACGAGTGGACGCACTACCTGCACGACGCGTCGAACAACGCCGTGGCGCACGACGAGGTCGTCGGCCCGCCCCGCCGGATGCAGTGGGTCGGAGGCCCCCGCTACGCGCGCCACCACGATCGGATGTCGAGCGTCAGCGCGGTGGTCTCCGCCGGCGGTCGGGTGTTCACCATCTTCGACGAGGGGCTGCCCGTCTCGATCCTGTCGCCGCCCAAGTGGACCCTGATCGCCCGCGACGCGTTCAACGGCGTGATCCTCTGGAAGCGGCGGATCGGCACGTGGTTCACCCACCTCTGGCCGCTCAAGAGCGGCCCGGCGCAGTTGCCCCGCCGGCTCGTCGCCGACGGAGACCGGGTCTACGTGACGCTCGGGCTCGACGCGCCGCTGGTGGCGCTCGACGCGGCCACGGGCGAGACGGTCCGCACGTTCGAGGGCACCCAGGCCGCCGAGGAAGTCATCCTCTCCGACGGCCTGCTCTTCGTGCTCGTCAACGACGCCGCCGGGAAGGACGACTACGACGGGCGCATCCGGTTCGCCAAGGGCTACCGGGCGAAGTTCTGGGACGAAGCGCCTCGGAAGCTCACGGCGATCGACGCCGACTCCGGCCGGGTCCTCTGGAGCAGCGAGCGGCGCGTTCTCCCCGGCACGCTGGCCGCCGACCCCAACCGCGTCGTCTTCCACGACGGTCGGGGCGTCGTCTGCCTGGATCGCAACTCGGGCGAGGAGGCCTGGCGATCCGATCCCGTCGCGCGAAGCGAAGAGATCCAGTCGTTCTACGTGCCGATCCTCGTCCTGTACGACGACGTCGTCCTCTTTTCCGGCGGCGAGACCGCGGGCAAGCAGACCGGAAGCTGGTACGAGGAGGGCGAAGACACCGTGACGGCCCTTGCGGCGCAGACCGGCAAAGTGCTCTGGTCGGCCTACCATCCGCCGTCCGGGTACCGCTCCCCGGAGGACCTGCTCGTCGCCGGCGGCCTCGTCTGGACCGGCGAGACGACCAGCGGCCGGGCAGTGGGGGTCTTCACCGGCCGCGATCCGCGGACGGGCGAGGTGAAATGCGAGTTCCCGCCCGACGTCGACACCTACTGGTTCCACCACCGCTGCTACCGCGGCAAGGCCACGGACAACTATCTCTTGATGTCGCGCACCGGGACCGAGTTCATCGACGTCCGCACGCAGCACTGGATCCCCCATCACTGGTTCCGCGGCGCGTGCCTGTACGGCGTGATGCCCGCCAACGGCCTGATCTACGGGCCGCAGCATCCCTGCGCCTGCTACCTGGAATCGAAGCTCGACGGCTTCAACGCCTTGGCCGCCGCCAACGACGAGGGGCCGGCGTCGAGCGACCAGAGCGCTCAGGCCCCGCGCCTCCAGCGCGGCCCCGCCTACCAGTCACTCCCCACTCCCGACTCCCTTCTCCCTCCGACTGGCCCACCTACCGGCACGACGCGGCGCGGAGTGGGCGGGCGAGCACCACGGTCCCGGCGGCGCTGGAGCCCGCGTGGCAGACCGACCTGGGCGGACGGCTCACCAGCCCGGTGATCGCCGAGGGCAAGCTGTTCGTCGCCTCGGTGGATCGGCACACGGTCTACGCGCTGGATGCCGCCTCGGGCGAGCGGATCTGGCAATTCACGGCGGGCGGGCGCGTCGATTCGCCGCCGACGATTTACCGGGGTCTCGTGCTTTTCGGCTCGGCCGACGGCCACGTCTACGCCCTGCGCGCTGCGGACGGCGCCCTTGCCTGGCGCTTCCGCGGAGCGCCGAGGAATCAGCGCCTGGTGGCGTTCGAGCAGGTCGAGTCGGTCTGGCCTGTGCATGGCAGCGTGCTGGTCGAGGACGGCGTCCTCTACTGCGTCGCCGGCCGGTCGATGTTCCTGGACGGGGGCCTGCGCCTCGTCCGGCTCGACCCGATGACCGGCCGCATGCTCTCCGAAACGGTGCTCGACGATCGCGATCCGGGCTCGGGCAAGGACCTCCAGGCGTACGTCAGTTGGCTCAACATGCCGGTGGCCTTGCCCGACGTCCTTTCGAGCGACGGACGGCTCGTTTACATGCGTTCGCAGCCGTTCGATCTGGAGGGGAAGCGGCTGCCGCTGGAGGCCATGCCCAGCGGCGGCGACGCCGATCGCGGCGCCCCGCCCGCCACGCAGCGCCCCGAGCACGCGCACCTGTTCAGCCCGACCGGCTTCCTCGACGATACGTGGTGGCATCGCACCTACTGGATGTACGGGAGCACGTTCGTCAGCGGCTGGTGCGGCTATTTCCTCGCGGGCAAGGCGGCGCCGGCGGGGCGGATCCTCGTGTTCGACGAGGAGAAGGTGTACGGATATGGCCGCAAGCCGCAGTATTACCGCTGGACCACGCCGATCGAGCACCACCTGTTCGCCGCCGACAAGCTCGCGCCGGCTCCGGACGAGTCGGACAGCGCCAGCCCGGGTGGGTCGCGCGTTCGGGTCGAGAAGTCGGCGAGCCTCAACCCGGCCGGCAAGCCGGTGACCGTCATGGCCTGGGTGAAGGCCGAGAAGCCGGGCGGCGTGATCCTCGCGCGGGGCGGCGGCGCCCACGGCTATGTCCTCTATCTCACCGGCGGGCGCCCGCACTTCGCCGTCCGCGTCGAGAGCGAGCCGGGCCTGGTCGCCGCGGAAAAGAAGGTGCGCGGGCGATGGGCTCATCTGGCCGGCGTCCTGACCGCCGAGAACGAGCTTCAGGTCTACGTGGACGGCCGGCTCGCCGCGTCGGCCAAGGCGCCCGGGCCCCTGGCGGCCGATCCCGCCGAGGCGATGGAGATCGGCGCCGATGAGGGGAGTTGCGTGGGCGACTATCAGGGCCCGTTCGGCCTGACCGGAATCATCGACGAGGTCCGGGTCTACCGCCGAGCGCTGAGCCCCGCCGAGATCGAGAAGCACGCGGCGAGCACGGCCCCGGCCCCGGGCGACGACTCCGACCTGGTTCTCGCCTACAGCTTCGACCGGAAGGACGCCGCCGACGCATCCGGCCAGGAGAACCACGGCACGATCGAGGGCGCCGTGCCCGCGCAAGGCAAGCTCGGCCAGGCCATGGAGTTCACCGGCGCGTCCGCGCGGGTGTCCGGGTTCGCGGTGACCCACCACTGGACGCAGGACGTGCCCCTGTTCGCCCGGGCGATGGTCCTGGCCGACGGGACGCTCTTCTTCGCCGGGCCGGTCGACCTGGTCGACGAGGAGCAGGCGTTCCGCCGGACCAATGACCCGGAGGCACAACAAAGCCTCGCCGCCCAGGCGACCGCGATGGAGGGCAAGCAGGGCGCCCTGCTCTGGGCCGTGTCGGCCGCCGACGGAGCGAAGCGGGCCGAGCACAAGCTCGACGCGCCGCCCGTCTTCGATGGCCTCGCCGCCGCCTGCGGCCGGCTTTACCTCTCGACCCAAGACGGCACGGTTCAGTGTTTCGCCGGGCAGTAACGTCCAACGCACGTGGTAACCCCCAACGCCAACGGCGTTGTGTCTCATAGCCCGGGGTTGCGAAGCAACCCCCGGGTAGGCATGCGCCCCACGACCACGGGCAAGAGGCTTACGCGGCACCCCCCGCTGGACGCTGGGTCGGTCAACCGTTATACATCGAGTCTGTTCGTATCGAGTGTCTCATCGGCTGGACCCGTATTCCGGAGGGAGGAACTCGCCGTGGCGGCGGATCACGACCTGGAAATGGTGGAGTTCGAACGGCAGGTGGACGAGTACACGCAGACCCGCTTCGTGTACGAGGTGTTCGCCGAGGTCCTCGAGAGGCTGTTGTCCCGGGCCGTCAAAGGGCTGGACGTGCGGGGGATCGTGGAGGCCCGAGCCAAGGCGATTCCCAGCTTCGCGGAGAAGATCATCCGCAAGCGCTATTCGGACCCGATGACGCAGATGACCGACCTCTGCGGCGCCCGGGTGATCACCGAGCACCGCGACGAGATCGATCGCGTCCGCGACTACGTCCGCCGGCACTTCGAAATCCACACCAGCGAGGACGTGCTGGAGCGGTTGAGTGTGGGCGAGTTCGGCTACCTGTCGGTGCATCTGATCGTCTCCATGCGGGAAGGGCAATTCGGAGACCTGGCGGAAACGTTGTTCCGGGCGGAATGTGAGGGGCCGAACGGGGACGCGTTCCGCGACGCGCTCTCGCGGCTCGACGAGCGGCGGACTCCGGAACAGTGCCAAGAGACCTCGCTCGCGCCGGGGCCGAAGTTCAAGGCCGAGATCCAGGTGCGGACGCTGCTCCAGCACGCCTGGGCGGCTTTCGGACACGATCGGCTGTACAAGAGCGAGTTCGAGGTTCCCCGGCGGTGGCGCCGCGATGCCAACCGGATTGCCGCCGCGCTGGAAGAGGCCGACGAAGGGATCGGCCGGACCATCCGGGGCGTGGAGCGCTATCGGAGCTACTACGGGTCGTACATGACCCGCGCCCAGCGCGAGGCGGAGCGCCGCAAGCTGGAGGCCGTCTTCCGGTACGACTCCGACAACCGGCGCCTGGCACACCGCATCGCCCGGCTCGCCATCAGCCTCCAGGATTACCCCCGCGCGGAAACGGCGCTCGAGAAGTTCGTCCGGGCGTGGGAGGGCTCGCCCGCCGCCGACGCGCTGAAAGCGGCCGTCGCCACCATCCGCTCCCAGCCGCTGGAAGACGGCGATCCCCAATACCTGGACGAACGCGAAAAGGCCGAGCGAGAGCTTCTCCGCCTGCGGGACCCCGAGATGGCGAGCGTGCTCGCCGACTACGGCCGGACCCGTTCGCAAACCGGGCAGGCCGACGGGCGCGACTACCTCCTCTGGGCGTTCGGCTTGAACCGCGACACGATCGACGCGCTCGTGTTTTTGGCCTATACGTACGAAGACTCGGACCACCAGACGGAGCTGGAATACTTCGAGGAGGCGTTCGAGACCGATCCCTCCGATCCCCAGGCGTTGGAGGGCTTCGTCTACTGCAAGCTGCGGAGCGGAACGGACGGCGGGTTCCTCTCCGCGATCCGCCAGAGCCTGGAAAACGCGACCGCACGATGCCGCGAGTATGCCGAGGTCGGAATCGACGTGCCCCGCGTCTACTACCAGATGGGCTTCTTCTCGCTGCTGCTGAAACGGCCGAACGACGCGCTCGAGGCGTACGCGAAGGCCGTGGAAACCAGCGACTCGCCGGACCCCGTCGAAGAACGCCTGAAGCGCATCCACCGACTGAAACGCGCACTCCGCAACCCGCCGCCGGAGATCGGCTGGGTGCGACGATTCTTGAGGGCCGCGGTCGTGGCCAAGTCGTGGCAATTGCAGCACGACGCGGAGGCGCACCAGAGGAGACGGGACAGCGAGGTCTCGGAGCTGGAAGAGCAACGCGAACAACTCGCGAAGCAAGCCGACGAGTCGAAGACTCGCGAGAAGATCGACCAGACCACCGAGAAACTCGAAGCCGCCCGCCAGGCGTGCCAGGAAACCGACCAGCAGCTCCAACATGCCCGGGAGCGGGTCGCGGCATCTCGCGAAGAGCGACTGAAGCGCTGCGTCTGTGCCCGACTCGAGCCGCTCGTCGAGCCGATCGTGCTGGTCGCCGGCGGATGCGACGTCGACGTGACGGCCAAAATGAAGGAATACGAGATCCTGATGAGGACGGCGTTTTCCGCGTTTCGCGGCACCGTCTTTTCCGCCGGAACCGAGTCGGGGATCGGGATCCTGGTGGGCGACCTGCCCGCCTCGATCCACGGTCCCTTCGCCAAGATCGCCTACGTGCCGGCGGCGGTCCCCACCTGGACGAGCCTTCACGAAGCCTACAAGATCCACAACACCACAGGCACCCGCTTCTCGGTGCTCGAGCCGATTCAGAACTGGATCGACCTGTTGGCGGCCGGGGCCGATCCGGCCCAGGTGAAGCTCTTGGGGATCAACGGAGGAAAGATCTCGGCGTTCGAGTTCCGCATGGCGCTGGCCTTCGGGGCCAAGGTGGGAATCCTCCGCGACAGCGGCCGGGAAGCCGGCGCGCTGTTGCAGGACGAGCGCTGGTCCGGCTCGCCCAAGCTGATGGGGCTTCCGAACGACCCGCAGACGGTGAAGGCGTTCGTCGAGGACCTGCCGAAGTCGGAGAGCCTCCGCGACGAGGATCGCGAGGACCTGGCCCGACGCACGCACGAGGAGTATCGCAGAGGCCGCGGCAGGGATCTGGCCAAGAAGGACCCCGCCCTGGCCGACTGGGAACACCTGCCGCCCGACCTCCAACACTCGAACCGTCAACAGATCGACCACATCGAGGAGAAGCTCCGAGCGGTGGGCTTGAGAATCCGCAAACGCAAGCCGGAGAAGGTGCAGCTCTACAAGTTCAGCAAGGATCAGATCCGCACGATGGCCGAGATGGAGCACGCCCGGTGGAACGTGGAACGCCTCCTGAACGGATGGAGACTCGGCGAACGGGACGCCGAGAAAAAGACCACCCCCTACCTGGTCGCCTGGGATGACTTGCCCGACGACATCAAGCGCTACGACGTCGAGGCGGTGGAGCGAATCCCCGAAATGCTGAAGGGATACGGCTACGAGGTTGTTCCCAAGTGACCGGAAGTAGGGCCGTATGATGGCCGGGATTTGCATCGTTACGACGCTTCGCGTCGTAACGCACGATCGGACGCTTCGCGTCCGAACCTGGCCGGTCTCGTGCCCGGGGCACGCAATCGCCGGCAGGCTCTGCACGGCAGAGCGAGGCAAAGCCTCGCGTTAGTGCGTTCCCGGGCAGAGCCCGGGAACGAGGTAAGTAGACTCCAGCCGAAAGGTCCCTCCCATGACTCGCTGGCCCTCTCTGTGCCTCCCGCTGGTCGTGGCCGTCGGGGCTGCCGCCGCAATCGCCGACGGGATGGCCGAGGGCCGCGAGATCTTCGTCAACATCGAGACCGGCGACGACGCCAACCTCGGAACGGCCGCCGAGCCGTTGGCCACGGCCCAGCGTGCGGTCAATGTCGCCACAAGCGGCGACACCATCCACCTGCTGCCCGAAAGCGCGCTCTATCGCCAGATGATCGCGCTCCGAGGCAAGTCGGGAATCACGATCGACGGGCACGGCGTCACGCTCACGGGCGCCGATCCGCTGCCGAGCGAAGGCTGGGAGCCGCTGGGCGACCGCCTGCATCGACGCCGCGTGAAGACCGTGCGCGTCGGCCGCCGGCCGCGGCACCTTCTGATCGTCGGCGGTCGAGCGGAGCGGATGGGCCGGTCGCCCACCGTGCGGCCCGATTTCCCCGATCCGAACAAGCTCGGCGAGGGCCAGTTCTCCTGGCAGGAGATCGACGAGCAGGAGGGATGGCTCTACGTGCGGGGCGACGTGGAAGGACTGGAGTGGTCGGTGCGGCCGGCCGGACTGCTCACCACGGGACGCAACCGCGACGTCACGGTCCGCAATCTCAACGCCCGACACGCCCTGAACGACGGCTTCAACGTCCACGGCGACGCCCGGGGCATGCGATTCAGCCACGTGACCGGCTACGAGAACTACGACGAAGGGTTCAGCGCCCACGACACCTGCCAGTGTTGGATCGAAGACGGCCGGTTCTGGGGCAACGACAACGCCGCGTACGACGTCAACACGGCCGACACCTACTACCGCCGCTGCGAGTTCCGCGAGAGCGTGAGCGTCGAGGTCGGGTTCGCCGGCGGAGAGCACCTGCTGGACGAGTGCCTGATCGTCGCCGCCGGGCCGGTCGCGTTCCGCCTCGGTCCGGGAACACGGCCCGACGAGCCCGGCGACAAGCCGCCGGCCACCTGCCGGCTCGCGGGGGTCGAGATCCGAAGCGCCGACGCGTCGCCCCGGGCCGTCGAAATCCAGAACGACGTGGCGGCCGACCTGATCGACTGCACGCTCGCCGGCGTCGAGCTGCGGCTCGGCAAGTCCCAGGTGAAATGCGAGAATACCACACTCGACGGCCGGCCGTGGCAGGCGCCGGCCATCGGCCCGTAGGACAAGAACCACCCGGACCGCCCGGGCGAACTGCTAGGAGCACACCATGCGTCGCAGGGACTTTCTGAGAGCATCCACCGGAATCGTCGGCGCGGGCTGTGTCGGCGCCTCAGGCAGGGCGGCGTCCGACGAGCGACCGACATCCAGCTCGGGAAGGGCGGTTTCGGCGACCATCGCGGCGGATCGGGCGGCCGTCCAGGAATCGCCGCGGAACACGCCCGTCGCGGCGGACGTCGACGTGGTGGTTGTCGGCGGTGGCCCCACGGGCGTCGGCGCGGCGCTCGCCGCGGCCGGCGAAGGCGCCAACACGCTGGTCATCGAGCGACATGGAATGCTGGGCGGCATGTGGACGGCCGGCCTGCTGAACCCCGTGTTCGACTCGCGAAAGGGCTGGCTCGTCGAAAAGCTCATCGACGGTTTGCGAAAGGCCGACGCCTGGCGCGACCGCAAAATGCCCGTCTTCGATCCGGAATTGATGAAATTCACCCTCGAACGGATGCTCGGCGAGGCAAACGCCCCGTTCTGGTATCACGTCCAGGCAACCGATCCGATCGTTGCCGACGGGACCGTCGAGGGCGTTATCGTGGAAGGGAAATCAGGGCGAGAAGCCGTGTTGGCGAAAGTCGTCGTCGATTGCACGGGCGACGGCGACGTGGCCGCACGGGCCGGGGTCCCGTTTCAGCTCGGCCGAGAGATCGACGGGCTCTCTCAGCCGATGACCTTGATGTTCGAAGTGAGCGACGTCGAGAGTTTCGAGGGCCACGCGGCCGCGGATCTCGACGCCCGGTACATGCTCGAGGCGCTCGCGCTCGCCATCAAAGAGCACGAGCTTCCCCTTCGGCTCCCCTACGGCAAGAAGCCGCAAGGTACGCCGTGGATGATTCAGATCCCCCGCGCGGGCGTGGTGGCGATCCAGGCGACCCACGTCTACCGATACGACGCCACCAACACGCGGGACGTCACTCGGGCGACCGTGGAGGCAAGGCGGCAAGTCCATGAGATCTTCCTCCAAGCCATGCGGAAAGTCCCCGGCATGGAGAACATCCGCTTGTGCCAGACGGCCCCTTCGATCGGCGTTCGCGAGTCACGTCACCTCGAAGGCCGGTACACGCTCGGTGCGGACGACGTGGCCGGCGGTTGCCGATTCGACGACGCCGTCGCCTGCTGCACGTTCGGCTGCGACATTCACGAAATCTACCCCGACGACCCGCACTCCAAGCGGATCCGCGCGAAGCCCTTCGAGATCCCTTATCGCTGCCTGGTCCCCAAGGGGCGTGACGGGCTGCTGTTTGCGGGCCGCTGCATCTCCGGGACCCACGAAGCCCACGCGTCTTATCGAGTCACGGGAACCTGCATGGCCATGGGCCAGGCGGCCGGACTTGCCGCGGCCATCGCCGTCAAACGAAACGTCTCGCCCTCGCAACTTGACGGCAAGGCGCTCCACGGCGAGCTGAAAAACCGGGGAGCCGTATTTCTCGAGTAGCCGACGTGCCCCCAGAAAGGAAATATCCCATGCACATCACGGCGTCCATCCCCTCGCGTCTCGCAGCCCTGGTGATCCTTGCGTCGTTTCTCGTTTGTCACGTCGACCGAGCGCGGGCAATCGATTTCCCCGGGCCCCCGCCGGGCGCGGCAAGGGCCCGAATCGACGCGGGCCGGCTCGTCCTGGAAAACGACGTGCTGGCGTTGAGCTGGACCCTGGCGGACGGGCGGCTGAAGCCCGCACGGCTCGTCAACAAGCTCTCCGGCACGACCCTCGATCTCGCGAGCTGCGAGTGCTTTCAGGTGCTCGTGGCCGGCTCTCCGATGCCGGGGCGTCAGGCGGTGAAGGCCGGCGACCTCGTCGTCGTGGGAAAACCGCAGCTTGGCGAGATCGACCTGCAACCAAGCTTGCCGCGAGCGGCGGAGCGGTTCGGCGGGCGCAAGATCGTCGTCGACCTGGCGTCGGACGACGGCAATCTGAAGATCCAGTGGCAGGCGATCCTGCGCGACGGGTCGAGCTACCTGCGGCAACGGGTGCGCCTGACCGCCGCGAGCCGGCCCATCGAGTTGGCCGAGGCCGTCTTCTGGGACGTGCCCGCGCCGGCGCCAAGCGTCGTCGGCAGCGTCGACGGCTCGCCCGCCGTGTCGGGCAACCTTTTCTTCGCTTGCGAGCATCCCATGTCGTGGAGCCGGGTTCAGGAGTCCGAAGGGCCGGGCGAGAAGGAAACGAGGCTCCAATGCGGCTATCCCTTCCAGACGACGCTCGGGCCGGGCGAGCCGCTCCAGCGGAGCTGGGTCGTCGGCGTGGTGCCGAAGGGGCAACTCCGCCGCGGCTTCCTCTACTATCTGGAGCGCCAGCGGGCGCACCCTTACCGGCCGTTCCTCCACTACAACAACGGCTCGGAAATCGGCTGCGAGTATTGGCAGCGAAATCGCCACGACACGCCCGAGGAAGCCGAGCGATTCCGGCAGGGCCAAGAGCGGGTATGGCTCGCGAACATCCACGCCTTCGGCAGCGAGCTGGTCAAAAAGCGCGGCGTGAGAATGGATTCGTTCGCCCACGACTTCGAGTGGGACGACGAGAACCTCGTATGGCAATTCCACGCGGGGTATCCGAACGGATTCGCGCCGTCCCAGGAAGCGGCCGGGCTGCATGGCGCGAGGGTGGGCGTCTGGCTGTCGCCCTGCGGCGGCTACCCGGGAAAGAAGGCGCGGATCGACTCCGGGCGAGCGCAGGCGTTCGAGACCAACGACCGGGGCCTCTCGATGGCCGGCCCGCGCTACTACGCCCGCATCCGCGCCGCGTGCACCGGGATGGTCCGCCGGTTCGGCGTCAACTACTTCAAGTTCGACGGGTTCGGCGCCGGCAACAACCAGCCGGGAGCCGGACCGTACGCAAGCGACGTGGAGGCGCTATTGCGCCTGATCGACGAGCTGCGCGGGCTCGAGCCGCGCGTGTTCGTCAACCCGTCCACCGGATCGTGGCCCTCGCCGTTCTGGCTCCTTTGGGCCGACTCGATCTGGCGTCAGGGCTCCGACACGAACCTGGCCGGGAAAGGCCCCGAGCGCCAACGGTGGATCACCTATCGCGACAGCGAAGTCTACCACGGCGTCCTGGAGCGAGCGCCGCTGTATCCGATCAACTCGCTGATGATCCACGGGGTGTTCATCAACCGCCTCCCGCTGTTCGGCAACCCGTACGACCCGAAGAACAAGCCGCCGACCTACGAGCCGGCCGAGATCGTGGCCGAGATCCGTTCCTTCTTCGGCACCGGCACGAATCTCCAGGAGCTTTACGTCGCGCCGGATCTGATGACGCCCCCGATGTGGGACGCCTTGGCCGAGGCGGCCAACTGGGCGCGACGCAACGCCGCCGTGCTGGCCGACACCCACTGGGTCGGCGGCGATCCGGCCCAGGGCGAAGTGTACGGCTGGGCTTCCTGGTCCAAACAGAAAGCGGTCCTCGTCCTGCGGAACCCGAACGACGGTCCGGCGCGGATCACGCTCGACCCGACCGACGCATTCGAGCTCCCCGGCGGCGCCGCCCGGCAGTACGTGCTCAAGAGCCCGTGGAAGGAAGATGCCGGCGAGGCGGCGATCACGGTCTCGGCGGGCCAGCCGCACACGTTCGAGCTGGCGCCGTTCGAGGTGCTCTCGTTCGAGGGCGTGCCGCTGGGCGAGTGAGCTTCTCAACTTCCGTAGCAGGCACACGCCGTGTGCCGTCTGCCGATTGCGGCGTACGCTGGCTACGGCACACGGCGTGTGCCTGCTACTTCGGCTGCTACGCCCTCTGGCGGGCCATCCGGCGGCGGTCGACCTCCCGGAGGATGATCTTGCGGAGGCGGATCTGGGTGGGCGTCACCTCGACCAGCTCATCCTCCTCGATGTACTCCAGGGCGACCTCCAGCGACAACACCCGCGGCGGCTTCAGAAGGATGTTGCGGTCGCTCCCGGCGGCGCGGACGTTGGTGAGCTTCTTCTCCTTGGTCGGGTTGACCGACATGTCGCCCTTGCGGCTGTTCTCGCCGACGATCATCCCCTCGTAGACCACGTCGCCGGGGCCGACGAACATTTCGGCCCGCTCCTGGAGGCCGTCCAGCCCGAAGGCCACCGCGCGGCCGGAAACCATCGAAACCAGCACGCCGTTGGGCCGCCCCGGAAGGTCGCCTTCCATGGGCCGGTAGCACTCGAAGCGGTGGTGGATGATGGCCGTGCCTTGGGTGGCGTTGAGCAGCCGGGTGCGGAGCCCGATGAGGCCCCGGGCGGGGATCGAGAAGACGGCGTAGGTGTAATCGTCGTGGCTGGTCATTTCGACGAGCTGCCCGCGACGGGCCCCGACCAGCTCCATGACGGCCCCCAGCTTGTCGGGCGGGACCTCGACCACGAGGCTCTCGAACGGCTCTTCGAGCACGCCGTGGTTGTCGCGGACGATCACGCGGGGCTTGCCGATCGACGTCTCGAAGCCCTCGCGGCGCATGGTCTCGATCAACACCGCCAGGTGCAGCACGCCCCGCCCGGAGACCTCGAACGACTCGGTCCCCTTCAGCGGCTCGACGCGGAGCGCGACGTTCCGCTCCAGCTCCTTGGCGAGCCGCTCGGCGAGGTGCCGGGTGGTGACGTACTTGCCCTCGCGCCCGGCCAGCGGCGAGGTGTTGATGCCGAAGACCATCTGCATGGTCGGCTCGTCGACTTCCACCCTGGGCAGGGCCCGGCGCACCTGCGGGTCGCTGATCGTGTCGCCGATGGCGACCTCCTCCAGGCCGACCAGCGCGGCGACGTCGCCCGCCGTGGCCTCCTCCACCTGGACGCGGCCCAGCTTGTCGAACAGGTGGACTTCGGCCACCCTGGCGGTTCGGACCTTGCCGCCGGCCTGCATCAGGGCCACCTGCTGCCCCTGGCGCACGTTGCCCGAGTAGATCCGCCCCACGGCGATGCGGCCCACGTAGTCGGACCAGTCCAGGGTGGTCACGAGCATCTGCAAGGGGGCGTCGGCGTCGATCCTGGGGCCCGGGATGACTTCGAGCATCATGTCCAACAGCGGCTGCATCGAGTCGCCCCGCTGGTCCGGGTCCTCGGTGGCGTAGCCTTCCCGGCTCGTGGCGAAGATATGGGGGAAGTCTCCCAGCACGTCTTCGGCCCCCAGGTCGAGCATCAGCTCGAAGGTCTGGTTGAGCACCTTGTGCGGCTGGGCGTCGCGGCGGTCGATCTTGTTGATCACGACCAGCGTCTGGAGCCGGCACTCGAGGGCCTTGGAGAGGACGAACCGCGTCTGCGGCATGGGCCCCTCGGCGGCGTCGACCAGCACCAGCGCTCCGTCGGCCATGCGGAGCACCCGTTCCACCTCGCCGCCGAAGTCGGCGTGGCCGGGCGTGTCGATGAGATTGATCTTCACGCCCCGGTAGTGCAGGGCGATGTTCTTCGCCAGGATCGTGATTCCCCGCTCCCGCTCCAGGTCGTTCGAGTCGAGGATACAGTCTCCCACCAATTGGCTGGCCCGGAACTCGCCGCTCTGGCGCAGGAGGCAGTCGACCAGCGTGGTCTTGCCGTGGTCGACGTGGGCGATGATGGCGACGTTGCGGATGTCGTTGCGGCGCATAGGGAAACCGTGCGTGGGGAATCAAAACTCTGTATTATACCACTGCGGGTCGAGCCGCGGTATGGGGAATGCCGAGCGTGTGCGGCAGGTTTTCCCGGCATGCGAAGGGGTGGCTGGGGTCGAGCGTAGCGAGCCCCCCGTCGGCCGAGTCTCCGAGGGCTCGCTGCGCTCGACCGCGGCCACCCTTGCGTGGTACGTCACGGACTTGGAACTGCTGAATCTGGGACAACGGGAAGTCCTGTCCTGGTCCACCGACTTTTGCGCCACATCGCGTTTTCGCTAACCCGCTGCTCAGATTGTTGTTAGCGTGTACTCGAGGGCTTCGATGAGAACACCTTGGAACACTTCATGGCAGCGAAACAAACGCCCACTATCGCACTTCCCAGGTCCCGGACCAAGCACGTCCGCACGGCTATGCTCCACGCGGTCTCGCTCGCTCAGTACGCCACGGCCTACACGCGGAGTTGGGCGGCCGACAGCACAAACGGAAGGATCCGGATCAAGGCCGAAAACGACCGATCTCAGCAACAGATTGTACTCCTTCGGGAAGAGATGCGTATCAAAGACGCCCGCATGGCCCTGATCAATCCACATCGCCGTCCCCACTACCCGCCGACCGAAAGGACGTCCATTCTATTGAGCCTTGCCTAGCCAATGCACGGCTCAATAAGGAGAAGCCAGAACCGGCGTCGTCGCAGTCTGGTGACGCCAAGTCGGACGGCCGTGCCGATCGGAGCCGGTTTTTGGTGCAGTTGGCTACCATTTGCCTTGCCACCGTGTTGGCCCTTCTGCTGGTGGGTAGCCGCCGTAGTGGATCATTGCTCGAGACGCGTCATGGGCATCACCGTATTCAAAACGGAACCGAGCGCAGTTGCCGTTCGCGCGTTTCTCGGGCGAACCATCGCCGCCCGTGCAGCCAAGCCGAAGCATCTCATCTGCGACGGAGGTTCGCAGCTCTGGCCCTGCAAGGATTTCAAGGCCCGGTGTGATCGCAAGAACATCAAGCCTCGCTTCGGTGCGGTCGGCGAACACGGCGGTATCGCCCTCGTGGAACGGTTCCTCTTGACGAGGAAGCAGGTGCTTGCCCGGTTGCCGTTGATTCCGCTTCGTCGCGAATCGTTTCGCAACGAGTTGGCCATGATCATTCCGTGGTACAATGAACCTCGACCGCACGATTCGCTTGGAGGCGAGACTCCGAACGAGGTCTACGAGGATCGCTTCCTGCCAGTCGCAAGCCAAGGATTGAGCCACGCGCCGGTTGGCCACGCGGTTCACCGTGTGCCAAGCCTCAAACGCTGGTTGCCGGAAAGCCGGGACAACGGTTT
>Ga0307378_10003163_pt1 | contig 24317 bp, 12 predicted proteins | sample UN1MG_FD_202238 | JGI IMG/M metagenome (GOLD analysis project Ga0307378, IMG submission 202238) | Soil microbial communities from Risofladan, Vaasa, Finland - UN-1 | ecosystem: Environmental > Terrestrial > Soil > Coastal area > Acid sulfate soil | place: Finland: Risofladan, Vaasa | collected...
TGCTATAGGCGGTTCGTTGACTCGGACGTTTACTATCAGGAACACGGGAGCCGGTGCTCTTAATTTGACGGGCGTTCCCAAGGTGCAATGGACAGGCAGCACCGACTTCACTGTGGTTCAGCAGCCCGCTTCTCCGGTTTCGGCCTACGGGGGGACGACCACGTTCCAGATACGGTTTATCCCGAGCGGTACCGGGCTTAAGACGGCGACGCTTTGGATATATAACAACGATAGTAACGAGAATCCGTATAACTTCGCGATCCAGGGCACCGGCATGATTATCGAGCCGGAGATGGACGTTTTGGGCAATAGCCAAATAATTGTGGACGGAGACACTACGCCGAGGACTCTTGACCATACGGACTTTGGGAGCGTTGCTGTAGGCGGTTCGTTTACCCGGACGTTTACGATTAGGAATACGGGAACTTCAGCTCTTAATTTGACGGGCGTTCCCAGGGTGCAATGGACCGGCAGCACCGACTTCACTGTGGTTCAGCAGCCCAGTTCTCCGGTTGCAGCCTACGGGGGGACGACCACGTTCCAGATCCGGTTTACCCCGAGCGGTACCGGGCTTAAGACGGCGACGCTTTATATATCGAACAATGATAGTAACGAGAATCCGTATAACTTCGCGATCCAGGGCACCGGCATGATTATCGAGCCGGAGATGGACGTTCTGGGCAATAGTCAAATCATTTCGGACGGGGATACGACGCCGAGTTCTGTTGACCATACGGACTTTGGGAGTGTTGCTGTAGGCGGTTCGTTTACCCGGACGTTTACGATTAGGAATACGGGAACTTCAGCTCTTAATTTGACGGGCGTTCCCAAGGTGCAATGGACCGGCAGCACCGATTTCACTGTGGTTCAGCAGCCCGCTTCTCCGGTTTCGGCCTACGGGGGGACGACCACGTTCCAGATACGGTTTATCCCGAGCGGTACCGGGCTTAAGACGGCGACGCTTTGGATATATAACAACGATAGTAACGAGAATCCGTATAACTTCGCGATCCAGGGCACCGGCATGATTATCGAGCCGGAGATGGATGTTCTGGGCAATAGTCAAATCATTGTGGACGGGGATACGACGCCGAGTGCTTTTGACCACACGGACTTTGGGAGTGTTGGTGTAGGCGGTTCGTTAACTCGGACGTTTACGATTAGGAATACGGGAGCTGGTGCTCTATATTTGACGGGTATTCCCAGGGTACAATGGTCTGACATCACCAACTTCACTGTGGTTCAGCAGCCCGGTTCTCCGGTTGCGGCCTACGGGGGGATGACCACGTTCCAAATCCGGTTTACACCGAGCAGTACCGGGCTTAAGACGGCGACGGTTTGGATATCGAACAATGATAGTAACGAGAATCCGTATAACTTCGTGATCCAGGGCACTGGTTCGACTTCTCCGAGTCCTCAGACACTTCTTTCAGAGGACTTTAATGATGGCAATTACAATGGTTGGGTACTTGTAGATCAGGGTACCGTTCAGGGGCCTATGGCCTGGTCGGCTGCTACCGGCGTTATGGTGCAAAGCTCCAATGTCTACACGTTACCTGTTGGTACTGAGATACCTAAATTAGGTACATATGCGTACTGGCAAGCTGGCACCGGCTGGACGGACTATGCAACGGCAGTTACGATTAAGTCTGATGATGATGATTCTATAGGTGTTATGTTCCGCTATCAGGACGAGAATAACTACTACAGGTTCAACTGGGACAAGGAGCGGAGCTATCGTCGCCTGGTCAAATGTGTAAACGGTCAATTTACCCTCCTGGCGCAAGATTCAGTTCCATATGTTATTGGTCAGAATTATCAGGTTAAGATTGTTGCCCAAGGCAGCACATTGCAGGTGTCTATTAATGGCAGCCCAGTTTTCTCAGTAAACGACAGCAGCCTGTCATCGGGGACTATAGCTTTGTACAGCTGGGCTAATACCGGCAGCTACTTCGATAATATTGTGGTTGAGTCCACTGCTGCCAATCAGGCACCGATTATTTCGTCTGTGACGGCTACGCCTTCAACCATTTCAGACGTGGAGACTTCTCAATTACAGGTGAATGCGACTGACCCGGATAGCGGGCCTGCTTCATTGACGTATAGCTGGTCTGTGTTGCCGGGCGAGGGTGGTCTGAGCAATGCAAGTATAGCCAATCCGGTATACATTCCACCGGATGTGAGCAGTACTCAGACCTTTACGCTGACAGTCAAGGTCTTTGATGGTGTGAACACGATCTCAGATACAGTTGATATTACGGTAACGGATGCAGGTTCTCAGATACTTCTTTCAGAGGACTTTAACGATGGCAATTACAATGGCTGGTCACTTGTAGATCAGGGTACTGTTAATAGTCCTATGGCCTGGTCGGCTGCTACCGGCGTTATGGTGCAAAGCTCTAATGTTCACACATTACCTACTGGTACCGAGATACCTAAATTAGGTACATATGCATACTGGCAAGCCGGCACCGGCTGGACAGACTATACGACGGCAGTTACGATTAAGTCTGCTGACAATGATGCTATAGGTATTATGTTCCGCTATCAGGATAATAATAACTACTACAGATTCAGCTGGGACAAGGAGCGGAGCTATCGTCGCCTGGTCAAATGTGTAAACGGTCAATTTACCCTCCTGGCGCAAGATTCAGTTCCGTATGTTATTGGTCAGAACTATCAGGTTAAGATTGTTGCCCACGGCAGCACATTGCAGGTGTCTATTAATGGCAGCCCAGTTTTCTCAGTAAACGACAGCAGCCTGTCATCGGGGACTATAGCGTTGTACAGCTGGGGTAATACCGGCAGTTACTTCGATAATATTGTAGTTGAGAATTTGTCCATTCTTTCAGAGGACTTTACTGATGGCAATTACAATGGTTGGTCACTTGTAGATCAGGGTACTGTTAATAGTCCTATGGCCTGGTCGGCTGCTACCGGCGTTATGGTGCAAAGCTCCAATGTCCACACATTACCTACTGGTATGGAAATACCTAAATTAGGTACATATGCATACTGGCAAGGTGGCACCGGCTGGACGAACTATACGACTGAAGTTACGATTAAGTCTGCTGACAATGATGCTATAGGTATTATGTTCCGCTATCAGGATGAGAATAACTACTACAGGTTCAGCTGGGACAAGGAGCGGAGCTATCGTCGCCTGGTTAAATGTGTAAACGGTCAATTTACCCTCCTGGCGCAAGATTCAGTTCCATATGTTACTGGTCAGAATTATCAGGTTAAGATTGGTGCCCACGGCAGCACATTGCAGGTGTCTATTGATGGCAGCCCAATTTTCTCAGTAAATGACAGCAGCCTGTCATCGGGGACTATAGCGTTGTACAGCTGGGGTAATACCGGCAGTTACTTTGATAATATCCGGGTAACGTAGAAAACCGTGCCGACACGCAAACAAGGAGTAATTTTAATGTTTTTGTGGTTCCACAGGTGTTCAAGAGCGACATCTGTGGAACTGCCACGTAAAAACAAGTGGATTTTTAATTTTTTTGGAGGACTAAATCATGAATGGTTGTAAGTTAAAATGGGCACTGGCATGTATTCTGGGAATCCTGCTATGTGCTGGGCATGTTGCGAAAGGTCTGCCGCCAGGTAATGATAACTGTTATAGCGCAACACAAATCGGAGGGGTGGTGAACCTGGCCTTCGATACCAGAAACGCGACCTTCGATGGTCCCGGTCTCTGCATGACGAGCTCGAACATCTGGTACGCCTATACCGCTGCTTACACGGGCAACGTCACCTTCAGCCTCTGCGGCAGCGGCTTCGACACAGTGCTGGCAGTCTATAGCGGATGGGAGTGTTATCCACAGCAGCACGATGTGATCGGGTGCAATGACGATGCCTGCGGCCAGCAATCTGAGCTTTCCATCGACGTTGTCGCCGGTAACCAGTACCTGATTGAGGTGGGAGGCTTCGGAGGTAATACTGGCCAGGGTGTGTTGAATATCAGCAGCGAGGGAGAGCCCCCCAGTCCACCACCCTCGGGGTCAAACGACAACTGCAATAATGCAAGGCCCATCAGTAATGTAACTGACCTGCCCTTTAACACCACCAACGCGACGTTCGATGGCCCCGGTCACTGTATGGCCAGCCCAAACATCTGGTACCGCTATACCGCTGTAGGCACAGGTAACGTAACCGTCAGCTTGTGCGGCAGCAGCTACGACACAAAGCTTGCCGTCTATGCGGGAGTCAATTGCCCTCCGAGGTCAAGTGACCTGATCGAATGCAATGATGACTTCTGTGGTTGGCAGTCAGAGATTACCTTCGCCGCGACCGCCGGCAGACAGTATCTCATCGAGGTTGGCGGGTTCGGCTCCAGCAAAGGTCAGGGTTTGATTAGCATTAGTTCCGAGGGATACCCTCCCAGTCCGCCACCATCGGAGCCCGGTGAGCCGTCCAACAACAACTGTTATAATGCAACGCCCGTCGGTAACGTAACAAACCTGCCGTTCAGCACCCACAATGCGACATTCGATGGTCCCGGCCACTATAATACCACCGACAACGTCTGGTACCGCTATACCGCTCCGTACACGTGTGATGTCACCGTCAGCCTGTGCGGCAGCAGCTACGACACCAGGCTCGTCGTCTATAACGGCTGGGATTGCTACCCGGCATATACGGACATGATCACACGCAACGACGACTCCTGTGGTCTGCAGTCTAAGGTCACATTCGAAGCAATTGCCGGCCACCGCTACCTCATCGAGGTCGGGGGCGCCACCGACTCAGATCACGGTCCAGGTGTGATGACTATCAGTTGCGAGGGATACCCCCCCAGTCCGCCACCATGGGGATCAAACGATAATTGTAATAATGCAAAGCCCATCAGCAACGTGACTGACCTGCCCTTTAACACCACCAACGCGACGTTCGATGGCCCCGGTCACTGTATGTCCAGCCCAAACATCTGGTACCGTTATACCGCTACAGGCACAGGTAACGTCACAGTCAGCTTGTGCGGCAGCAGCTACGACACAAAGCTCGCCGTGTATAATGGAGTTAATTGCCCTCCGAGGCTTAGTGACTTGATCGAATGCAATGATGACTTCTGTGGCTGGCAGTCAGAGATTACCTTTGCCGCAACCGCCGGCAGACAGTACCTCATCGAGGTTGGCGGGTTCGGCTCCACCACCGGTCAGGGTATGATAAGCGTTAGTTTTGGCGGAGGAGTACCTCCAACAAAAGCATTAGACCTCGGTGATGCACCGGACAGCACTAACAATTCCAGTAGAAACATGACAGCATATCCCAAGGGAGGACCTTCAGGAGTGAGAGCATATTACCCCACTGTCTTCAACGATGCCAGTGGTGCCGGGCCTTATGGGCCGGTTCATTTAAATCCTCAGGCAGTGGCTCACTTAGGCAGCACTATTACTAATGAAGCCGAAGCTGACGTGGGCCAGGATCAGGATGGCATCAACAATATCGGTCCCCAATCCAACTCACCGGACAGGGACAAAGGCGATGATGGTGTTATCTTCCCGGTCAATATGCCCACATGTCGCTGGACAACATTTGACTATTTTGTCAACATTATCAACCCAAGTACCAGCCTTTGGGTCAATGTCTGGTGTGACTGGAACCGTGATGGCGACTGGGACGACGACGGAAACACTAATCCCACTCTCGCCTGCTCCAAAGGATTTGTATCAGAATGGGTTGTAAGGAATCAATATCTTTTCAATCTCCCGGCCGGATTCAACCAACTCACAACACCGGCATTCCTGTCCTGGCATCCGAAGAGTGGTCGCAAGGAAATATGGATGAGGATTACTCTTTCTGAGAAGCCCTGGAAGGGCGGCAGTAATCCCGGATCCAGAGGCAACGGCGGTTCCGGCCCACAGACCGGATACGAGTATGGTGAAACGGAAGATTACTACTTCATTCCAAAGACAAGCTACACGGCATGCGAGGATTTTAACGGTGATGGGAAAATTAACCTTGCAGACCTGGCAACTTTCACTGCCGATTGGCTTGAGAACTGTCCGCAGTAACTTTGTGGAATATCTGATTTACGCAAAGAAAGGCTGTGAGTGAAAATCACTCACAGCCTTTCTTTTTTGTGCCCAGCCCCGGCCTGCACCTTCAACTACGTTCAGGGCAAGCTCTGAGCCCATTCGGCTTCGCTCAGGGCAAGTTGTATCGAAGGGTCAGTTTTCGGATTTCAACACGTATCCGGCTGACATATTCTTTGCCTCTATATTACAGTGCGAAATTTGGGCCTCAAAATTCCACAAAATATAGAATATTTTTTAAGAAAAATCATTCAACATGGCTACCGGCGTGGATTAAGGCGTGGATTAAGGCGTGGATTAAAGAGATTGGCCGCCGAACTCGCAGATTTCTCACGGCCGTCATTTTCAGTCCTCCTTCCCCCCGACTTTAGACAACTGGTAACCAGCTACGTTGGCAGTTAACCCATCGTACGAATTGGCAAGAAGTCAGCTCCGCGGCTACCGAAAAATTAGTACGCCAGATAGTCACCATCTGCGTCAAGCACAGTGGTCATTTTGGAGTGGCGAAATGTCTCTTCCAGCCTCAAACTTGAAATAACGACCCCCCTCAAGGCCATGTCTCAGTGGAGGGCATTTCTCGGCAGGAAAAATATGCCCGGACCCACACCGTCAGGGTATGGGACAGTACCATCGGCAGTAATGGAAACCTTCATAGGTACGACGTCCGAGGACGAATAGGTCTCAACGTGTCCGTCAGTGTATCCGGCCTTGAGCTTGATTTCAGGAGAATCATCAGCAGCGCTCTTGCAAGACCAATAGGATGAAAGCAAATAGGTTTCGGGAGTAATACCAGCTCCATCGAAAGGTTCGCAGCAGCTGAACGAGCCGGGATTTCTCCAGTGGTCATAGCCAAAATAGTCACTAACAAGCAGCTTGCTGTATCTTCCACTACTTGCCGGACCTTGCGGTCCTCTGAAAACGACCCTGCGTCCGCCAAGAAATCCTCTGTAGTTCCAATAGAAACAATATGAACCACCAACCGGATCAGCCGGAAAAGCGGTCCTGGGATTGTCCCAATTGTCACCGGCGTCCCAAGCCTGCTGTAAATACTCGTATTTCTGCGGCGCATTTGGGCAAAACATGATACTTGCGTCGGGTATGTATCTCCGCAGATATTCGCTCATGGCTCGGTGTACTTGTGGGCTACGCCGTCTGTTACCGGTTAACCTGGTTGAGTCTGACCAGTTCCAGGTATTCCCAAATCCTATAGTGGCAACCGATTCGGGGTATCTATCATTGTTCTCCGAGGCAAAGAGGTTTATTGTAGACGTGATCTGTCTCTGGTTACTCATGCTCAGCATATCCCGGGCCTGATGCCGCACCCGATGGAACACCGGCAGAGTAATACCCATCATTAGGGAGATGATGGAAATAACCACAAGCAGTTCGACCAGCGTAAAGCCCTGCTTGGATATATTATCTAACTTCATGTGTCTGTATCGGGATCGGATTTTTCTATCCTCCTACCGTGCTCAGACCATTCTATTTGCGCAAACATTGCTCATCAAATATATTATTCTATTATACTCGACATTCAATCCCCTGTCAAGCCAAAAAATTATAGTTTTTATCGGGTGCAAAAAAAATTTTTTAGCGGTTTGGGTTCAATACGCTGCAGTTTTGTGAACAGTTTCCTGTTGACCACGAGAGTTTGCCTCCTTGTTGTTGCCCAGTCGCTGCTCTGCCGGCAACGCTAACTCCTTCATTGAAAAGGATTTAAGACATCACGATTGATAATCACCATGACGGGCCGCTCTTGCTTGCATACGGCGTTCCACCATAAGCACCCATATTCAATCTACCGCCGTGAGGCTTCTGCTCACGTCCGATGTGCATGCTGCGATCACCACTATCGATACAAGGACTTGTTTGCGAGTCCGTTACCCACATATTCGTTGGTAAATATCTGCCGTATTCGGACTGCAAATGGTAATCGCCATTGACAGGATCAGCGAACATGGGGTCTTTGCTTATATTGCCGCGTTCTTGATCACCGGGCTCCAATTTTCCCAGGCAACTGTAGCGAGCATAGCATTGTTCTAAGTCGCCAAATTCGTTGTTCCAAAGGATGCAGTTGGTTATGCTTGGATTAGACCCTTCATAAGCAATAATCCCAAACTGGTTATTAACTATAGTCAGATTAGTTAGCTCAGGTGAGGCGCTATGGCAAATGATAGCTGCTTGACCACAATTCTTAATAACAAAATTACGCAGGACACACCTTAAATTCTCAGCGAACTGAAAAGTAAATGCATAATCATTAGCCGGTGCCATAATCACCGCTGCATCGTCCGCGCTCTGAATGGTTATTGCTTTGCCGTCCACAAATACAGCTTCACGATAGGTTCCCGGCCAGACCATTATAGTATCGCCATCCATAGCCCAGTCAACTGCTTCCTGGATTTTTGCAAATGCTTCATTCCTACTCAGGCCCGAGTTGAATTTTCTGCCCCTTGAAGCATCAACGTGAAAAATAAGAGGCCCGATACTTTTGCTTGCCTCAGGGGTTCCGCCGTATGCTCCCATGTTGATACGATTGCCATTTGGGAAGGGCTCTGAGCCAACCGGGTCCTGGGGGTCACCGGCATCTATACAAGGGCTATTATCCTGGTCTGTGACCCATTGGCCATTGTAATAACGGCCTAAGACTGACCGAAGGTGATAATCAGTTCCTGCTGCTGAGGCGAACAGAGGGTTTGTATCGATGTTACCTTGTCCTGGATAATATCCCTCGATATTTGAATATAGAACGGGACTGTTCGAGGCCGGGTTATTGAGCAAAACGGCTTTGCCATCATTATACCACACAATACTGTTCCTGATGGCAATGTTGCTGCCGGCCGAGTGAATCCCTCCCCCAATTGACATCTGGGAACTTGACAGGCTGTTGTCAGCAATCGTGCAATTTGTCACGCGTACATAGGCAGGCGAGCTCGCGAAGATGCCGCCGCCGGCCTCTGCAGTGTTATTCGAGATTATGCATTGCTCCAATACGACGTTTGTAGAAGACCCGCCGCAGTAGATACCGCCGCCATTGTTATTTCCCTGTGCATTGTTAAAGGAAATGTCGCAATTCGCTAACAGAGCTCTGCTTTGCCAACAATATACACCTGCCCCGTAACTATTATAATAACCGACGTTCCTGTTGACAGTACAATTGACGATTTTGGCGTCGGAGCCCCTTATCAAGCCGATGCCGGCCCCATATCCACCGGATACGGCTGTTCCGAGACCTCCGGCCTGGCACTGTTCGATTGTACAGTCGATGATCTCCGGTGCACCGCCAACAGCCCCGATGCCCCCTCCCAGCTCCGCTGAACACTGTTTAATTACACAGTTAATGATACTTGGACTGCTGAACTCGCAGTATATGCCGCCACCGACCGGATTTGTAGGACTTGAGCTCCAGCTCCCAGAGTCCAGCGAAATCTCGGAGCCCGGCACGACAGCTCCGATGATCGTAAAGCCGCGCAGAACGGAACTCGGTCTTTCTCCTCGGTGGAAGTAGAAGCCTCTGTGGCCCTCGTGGCCTGTACAGTCGATAGTCGTACGATTTGGCCCAGCTTCACTGCGCACGGTGATTGCCTTGCCCTGGAAGTCGATATCCAAGTTGCCATCGCCCGTGTAAGTACCTGCAGAGACCTCCACGATGTCACCGTTAGACGCAGAATCGATCGCTCCCTGGATCGTGGCAAAGTCACGCGGCACACGAATCGTAGCAGAGGGCGAGCTCAAACGCACTACGATATTATCAATCAGGACCTCAGTTCCCCGGAATTTGACGTAACAGGTACCCTGGAGCGACTCGATCGGGATGTTATGGCTTCCCTGCCTCAGTTGCCGTGCGGATGACCAAACGACACCATCGTCCGAGAGCGAGTATTCTAAAGAGCCTGACACCAGGTCGGTGCTTTCAAGAAATCGTACGTCAATCTGCAGGTATCCGCTAACGGCCCCCTGCGCCTGAACCGAGCCGACCGGGAAGCAATAACCCAGAAGGGCCGGGTCATTGTTGTAGTCTCCGAAGCCTAATTCTCGCTGCGATCCCGTATCAAGATAGTACAGATGCGTTTGGGGAGGGGGAAAGGCCCCTTGGGGCCAAAAAACCGAGTGGAGGAAGCTGTCTCTTTCCACGCTGTTGGTGCTGAAATCTTCCCGATATTCGTAGGTCCAATCAGCCTTGACTACACTTGGGGCCAGGCAAACTACTGCGCTCACAAAAATAGTAGTCCAAAGAACCCAACCTCTTCTTAGCAGTTTCATTTACTTTGCCCCTGTTGGACAAAATGTAATACATCATGTCCATTAATGCCGTCCTCCTTGGTTCGGGATAACCTTGTGTGCGTACAATCCCGCCGGTTTACCCCAGTGAACCTTCCACCAACTGCGCAAGCCATAACAGACCCGGACTGCTATTAGAGGCCCTCTGTCGTTTTGGTCTTGGAGGCTTAAACTCATCACTAACTCCAGCTCCTTCAATAGACTGAAGATATGAGAACTTCAGATTCCCCTTATTGCCTTGGTCAGTTGAGAAGGTAATTTCGTCAATAACGTCCTTTTCCAGATCGATCTTGTAGATTAGTCTGAGATCTTTATCGATTAGCTCCACCTGCGCAAACTGGCTGCCCGGGGTATGTTTTGTCTCAAACGAAATACGCTGTTCGGCCGCGTCGCGGCGCACCGTATCGATTGTATGAAGTCCCATCCAAGGTCTGGTTAGCCCCTTGAAGAAGCTGCCGCCGGCGTATGTCTCAAACTGTTCGGATTGTAAACGGTTCAGATAAGCTTCCTTGTACGTATCAACTATCATCAGGGAACCCACCTGCAGTTTCAGCCAGGGGCTGTATTGTTCACTGGTGGCGTAAACAAATGGTATTCTCCCCGTCCCAAAAACGTTCTGGCCGTTTACTTTACCACTGACTCTAAAGTAAGTCCATCCGCGTCTATGCATAGCATCACGGTTATCGAAGACCTTGGCTGTGGCTGGCCAGTCAGACTGAAAGTAATCCTCTTCCAATGCGTTGTTATGACGCATGACCAGGGGCCGACTGTTCTGTTCGGCTTCATCGCGGGCGGCTATAATCAGCAGATTCTTACCTTTAGTGGCTACAGACTGGACGGTCCTTGTGCCAGGCTGGATCTTACGGAGAAAATCGCTCAGTCCGGGATCGTCCGTGGGCAGCATAGGCACACTAAGGTCTTCAGCCCACATGCGGTAGTTGTTAATATGGACACTATTGTCGTGGAAGTCATAATTTGCCTGGTCGTCTTGCAGTATCTGTCGCTCGGAGTTTCCACCGACCGCACCCGAGTTTGCCCGCAGCATCATTGGTCTTGCCGGACCTTCCGGGAAATAGTACCAATACTGTTCGTCCGCGTTGCTGTTCCGGCCGAACTGACTAACAGTCTGGGAACTGGCGACCGAGGGGGCAAGGCCTTCGGTACCCTGCTTCGAGAGCATTGATGGCGCCACTATCGTCCCGGCAGTCAAGGCGGTAGCCGCAGTGAACGATACAATCGCCGTTTTCGTGGTTGCCAGCCCGACGATTCCGGTCAGTAACCCAACCTTCATTGTGGAGGCCGCGACTGTCACCTGTGCAGCAGCGGCCTTACTTGGGGCTGTCATCTTTCCGAACAGCACGAGAGCGGCTAACAAAGAGCCCTTGCCGAAGCCGTTACGCGAAAGCTCTCGCTGCAAGGCCTTTTTCGCACGCAAAAACAGCATACGCGTACTAAACTCGCTACAGCCCATCGATTCGGCAATCTCCGAATGAGTCATCCCATCATAGCATCGCATGATCAGGATGGCTTTGTGCCGCGTCCTGAGCTTTTGCATTGCCGCCGAGATAATTTGTTTCAACTCTTCGCTGACGAGGTTCTCCAGCCCATCCTGCCGTTCTTTCAGTGTGCCCCTGCGTTCTGCACTGGAGACCGCCAGTCTTTGTTGTTTCTGCTCGGTTCGATAGTGACGCCGCAGCTTGTTAATGGCTATGCCGTAGAGCCAGGGCCAGAATCGATCGGCTTTTTTCAGCTTACCTAACACTTTACACATCTCCAACAAACTCTCCTGTACGATTTCTTGCGCCAAGTCGTCCCGTTGAGTAAGACGGTAGACATACGTGCGCAGGCGTTCTCTTGCCTGCTGAGCCAACTGACCGAGGCATTCCTTATCGCCGAGCTGGGCCCGCCTGATCAGTTCGATTTGACACAACTGCTGATCCATACAGGGATCCTGTTATCATTACAAATCAAAACTATAATTAAGTGCCACCAAAGACACCAAATATAACGTTTTTTCCACAATTTTACCAGCAAGTCACTGTCTTTAGAGCCTCGCGGGCTTTTACCTGGCCCTACACGTGGCCTGCAGCAATTCTTAGGCTTATCTCGCTATATCATAAACACTTATCAACAAAAGAGTTAGCGGAATGCTTCCAGGTGGCAGGTCTTTTCACAAAGGGCATCCGAGTCACAGCGCCAGTAAGAATATTATCTTACGCAATCGGCGGGAGCCTATTTAGTTGAGAATGACTTCCTAATAGTACTACTTTCCACTGCTCCTTTCTTCTTTTGGAATCTTCGGCACCTGATAATATAGGTGCACAAGCAAAAAATGGGCACTACTACATCGCCCGTCTCGGCTCGCTTGGCGTTGCCAAGCCTCGACAGGTGCCCAACTGAAGTCCGTCAGAGCCTACAAGGAACATGCAAGTAATACCCCTTAAGCCCACAGGCAAAGAGACTCTTTGCCTGTAGAAACGGAGGTCTCAGTTAGGACGTTATTGCCTGAATACATAGCAAAGGACAAAAACATAGAGACACCACATTATATTGGATGACTCTTTTCCTATTGTTGTACTCTGGTACTTCCGGGGACTATTTAGTGATTGTAGCATTTACCCAGGCGCAAATCAAGAAAAACTTTTGCAGATTTTTGGAAAAATTCATCGATAAGACGTGTTCCTGCCGAAAAGCGGATTTAGAAAAAGCCCCTGCTTTGTAGAGAGTAGATTGAACAAAGCAGAGGCTTAAGCGATAGTGTATATTCCATACACTGTACCACCTCCCTCATTGTAAAACTAATCAGCAAAGACTAAAGACTATAGTTATGTGCCACCGTTGATACCAGATGTAACGTTTTTTCTGCTTTATCAAAGAACATATTGCCAATACATACCCCAGAGATTTTGCTTGACGGGAAAGTGGCTAATTTGGTATAAATAAAATTGGTGTAGTTTATGCCTGCATAGAACCTGCCCTGAGCAAATAAGAGCTTGCCCTGAATTAGCCGTAAGCCCTGAGCCCATTCGGCTGCGCTCAGGGTAAACTCCGTCGAAGGGGTAGCCAAAGGGTCGCATAAGTAAGTACTGTGGATTTTGGCCCTTTAAGGTGTGGAATCTTTGTGTTTTTTCGGTAGAGGAGGAGTTATTATGCAGGACACAGAGTTGCAGCGAAAGTCTCGTGTTTCACGGTTATTTTTTTACATTTCAATTAACAACCTATATTAAAATTTTTTGAAGGAGGATTGTTATGTGTAAAAGATTGATTTACCTGGTTTCTTTTGTTTTGGTGCTTAGCGTAGCAAGTAGAGTTCAGGCCACACCTTTTAGTTTAGTGCCAACGTTCGATGGGCATGTCAGCAATGACGCACAGGAAGGGCCGGACTCGAGCCCCGGTGGCTCAGGTATGCACATGCGCGATATTGGCGGCAGACGCCGTGTAGGATTTGTTACATACGATCTTTCTGAGGTGAAAGCTCAAGGCGCTGTTTTTTCAAATATGAGCTTCAGTAATTACGGGCATGACACTGGGACGGTTAATGTGTTTGGAGTTCTTGAGGAACATGAGGACCTCGTCGCCGAGGGAATCACATGGAATACGGCTCCCGGTGTTCAGAATAATCCCACACCAGGGCTCGATTCGGCGGTTGCCCTGGATCTGGCTGACGTAACCGATATCCTGCTGACGTTTAATGCACCCTCTCGTGGAGCAAGGGAATCAACTGAAACAAGTCAGGCCTTGGCTGATTTGCTCAACAGCGATACTAATGGATTTGTAGCGTTCATGTTGGCGCCGGCCGAGGGAGGTAATGCAATTGTTCGAACCGTAGAGATGGGAGAAAATGGCGGAATGTGGCTTGAGGGCGATATTGGGGGACTTCCACAAATGGCTCAGAAGCCGAATCCTGCTGACCAGGCAACAGATGTGCCACGCGATGTGGTTTTGAGCTGGATGCCGGGAGGTTTTTCTGACAAGCATGATGTGTACCTCGGAACAAATTTCGATGATGTGAACGATGCAACTGCAACTGTTGATCAGAGTGGTGTATATATGAATCGCCAGGATCCTAACATCTATCCTTTCGGTGGAACCATTCGTTTAGATTTTAGCCAAACCTATTACTGGCGGATTGATCAGGTAAGTGCCCCGCCGGACAACACTATATACAAAGGCAATGTCTGGCAATTTACAGTCGAGCCTCTTGCTTACCAGATTCCCGGTGAGAATATATCAACCTCAGCTTCCAGCGGCGAACCGGATAAAGGACCCGAAAATACCATCAATGGTTCGGGACTGGATGAAAGTGGTTTATTACATGGTAATATAAGTGTTGACGCGATGTGGCTGAGCAGCCAAATTGGTGATCAGCCGACCTGGATAGAATATGAGTTCGACAAAGTTTACAAACTTCATGAGATGTGGGTCTGGAATTCTAATGATAGTCTGGAACAAGTTGTAGGCTTCGGATTCAAAGATGTTACTATTGAATATTCTGTCAACGGTTTTGACTATACCACATTGGAAACCGTTCATGAGTTTGCCAGGGCGCCCGGTTCGGCCAATTATGCACACAATACTACGGTGGATTTTAACGATACAGCAGTAAAGTACATCAGGCTTACAGCCAATAGCAACTGGGAAGAAATCTTTAACCAATTTGGTCTTAGCGAGGTTCGTTTCTTCCACATACCTGTCCATGCAGGAGAGCCCGGGCCGGATTCCGGGGCAGTAGATATTGCTCTGGATGTGACCCTGAACTGGAGAGCTGGGAGAGAGGCTGCTGAATATAATCTCTACTTTAGCAACGATGAGCAGGCCGTAATAGATGGTACAGCCCCTGTTACTACCTTAAGCCAGACTATCTATGGTCCCATGTCTCTCGATTTGGGTAAGACTTACTACTGGCGTGTTGATGAGGTCAATAATGTCAATCCCGACAGCGTGTGGGTGGGTGATATCTGGAGTTTTACGACAGCCGACTTCCTTGTTGTGGACGACTTTGAGTCCTACAATGACCTTAATCCGGACGACCCCGAGAGCAACAGGATATTTAATGTCTGGTTGGACGGATTCGAGAACCCGGCAAACGGCTCTGTTGTTGGTTATGAAAATCCTCCTTTTGCCGAGCAGACTAATGTTAACAACGGCAGACAGTCAATGCCGCTTTTCTACGATAACAGTGTAGGGTACTCTGAGGCACAGAAGACATTGGATTCGATGCGGGATTGGACCAGACAAGGTGTTGGAGTACTGACGATTTGGTTTATGGGTGATGCAGCTAACGCTGCTGAGCAGATTTATGTTGCCCTCAACGGCAGCGCGGTGGTCTCGCATGATAATCCTAATGCAGCACAGATAGTAACCTGGACACAATGGAATATCGACCTGCAGGCATTTGCAGACCAGGGCGTGAACCTTGCCAATGTTAATACAATTGCTATTGGTCTTGGTAACAGGAACAATCCGTTAGCTGGTGGTTCAGGTACGATGTACTTCGACGATATTCGGCTGTATCCTCCGCCACCGCCGGAGCCTTAAGTCGGGATTTAAGTGTTCCCCATTGCTTCTGCCGTAAGGCATCCTGTGGACTTCGGATTGCGAAGCAAGATATGGCGGTGCGGTTGACCCAGTTAGATAACTTCGTATTTTTCATATCTAACGGGATAGATTCGCGTTAATTCGGGGCCTATATCAGTTTGGTATAGGCCCCTGTTGCTTTTAGCGCCACATCCGGCGAACTTGGCGAGAGCCAGAATAACCCCCAAAAGGCAAGTTTCGCGCGTGCGCACTGGTTTAAATATACTGGCAGGACCGGCCCAAGAAATTTCAAGGTGTCCAGAACGGATCGCCGGCTGGAATGAACTTGATTTGTACCTCGTTCACAAATGACTTGAGCCATTCGCTACAGTATTTCATGCCGGCTTCTTCGGAAATGCAGTGCCCCAGAAGAATCACGGCCTTTTTCCGGAACATATCTTTGGCATCCCGGACATATTCTACTGTCTCCCACTCTCGTGTCTCACCTGCAACCAGCACCTCAACGTCATCCCGCTGTAGCATCTTCATTTGCTTAATCGACCCCGAAGCACCCACAGCAAGGCCAAACTTCGTGAACTGCATCTGAGGATTACCAATGACCCGGATGGCTGAATGGGCATATTTCTTCTTTAGGCCGGTAACAAACTGCTGTAATGAAATCGGCTTCGGAAACTCAAAGTACAGCTCCTCTTCTTGTTTTTGGAAGTCTTTCCATCCAAGCATGTCGACCATACCGGTAACAATGCCATCGGGCTCGGTTCGATGAATATGGTCGTGAAAACGCCACACAATCAAGTGGTTGTCCCTGATGAGCTTTCGCTTGGCCTCGATGATAGGGTCCGGGTCGAGCTGACTCGTATCATCCTGCCCATGATAGAATGTCGGCTCGTGTGTTATCACAAAATTGCATCCCTGCTGAGCCGCTCGCTTGAGTACATCATACGTGGCCATGAACGTCACCGCCACTCCGGTCACCGGCGCATCCGGATCCCCCGCCTTGAACGTATCGACAGTCTGCTCCTGCCAGGGACAGGTCACGTGCAGCTTGATCCTGTCTACGATCTGTTGAGCCGTAAGAATATTCGACTCTTTCTTAGCCTCAGCTTCCATTGAAGCATCAACTGCGTTGAGGGAAACCACTGCGAGGCCAAGCGCCAGTGATCCCATAATAATGGGAAGAACAGCTCTTCGGGTTCTCTTCGCTTTCATAGCTATCTCCTCATATGAGTTTCTGTACCACACGGGCAGACAACTTACTTGCTTGATTTAAGGTCACCGGACAGCACGGGGCATTTATTTATTTTTCTTTTCTTTTTTTAATTTTCGTTTTTCCTTTGGATTAAGCTTGGCCTTTTTCTGTTTTTCCTTTTTGCCTATATCTCTTTTTCCCTTATCGCCCATATCTGTTTCTCCTTGCTTAAAAATGACTTGTATTTCTTAACCTGTCCTCGGATGAAGCCATTTTGTCATTCATCGAACCTTTTTTGCGAAAATCATTATTAATGATTAGCACAATACAGCATACGGTGGACAGATGTCAATTTCGAATTTTCGGATTTCGGCGAAAACCTTTCCTCGCCGGTAGATAGATAGAGCAAAGAAAATCGTAACCCTCCTAATTTTGAGGTTGTTTCTCATACTGTTGGAGAATGAATCGATATAATTAAAGTGGTGCGAAATCCGCCTTCGCCAAGGCTTCGGCGGACAAGTATTTTTGGATTCGACACTTCGACCCATTCGGCCCTTTCGGCTACCTTTTCGACTACCTTTTCGACTACGCTCCCTCCTTCGCTAAAGCTACGGAGGGCAGGCAGAGCTACGGCTAATTCAGGGCAAGCTTTTGTTCGCTCAGGGCAGGTTCTATGCTGGCATAAACTACACCAATTTTGTTTATAAAAAATTAGCAACCTTCCCGTCAAGCAAAATCTCTGGGGTACGTATTGGCAATATGTTCTTTGATAAAGCGGAAAAAACGTTACATCTGGTATCAACGGTGGCACTTAGCTATAGTCCTCACTGATTAGTTTTCCAGGGAAGGATGTATTACAATGTATTGATGGTAAAAACCTATCAGCATTTGAGATGAGGGTCGTGATATGAGAGTGCTGAAATTTTTATGGAGATGTTGGCGCGGATTGTGGGGGTCGGGCCAAAGTCCGCCGACCGGGATTAATTCACATAAATGGGAAAGCAAAATCGAGATTTTGAGACATTTGTCAAGGAGGCGTTATTGAATTCTTGAGCTTAAAAGCTGTATGTTGTGAATAATGTGAACCATCCAAACTTCCCCTGCTCAGCTTTTCCCACGACTTTTGTTTTTCTCACGATGCTTTTTCCAATTTTCTGTTTTTCCGACTAAGCAGGGACTGATTGGTTGATATACTCCAACATAATTTTCATTTAGTATTTTTGCTATTTCGGAAGCTGATATATCCGAGGGAGAAGACTTCAAGAATTTACCGACTTGCTTATTCAATACTCCCTGAGGACGTTTCTCTACTGTTTCTGCTTGCTTTGGAGCCGCTAAATATTCTCTTGTCTGTTCCGCTAAATGTCGAAGGCGTTCTACCGTTGGGGTCGCTGCTGTGTCGAAAAAATTGGCACACCAATATTCAAGGTCATGATTATCCTCTACCCTGTTCTTAACATGTTGAATTTGTCGCATAAATTGGGCGCAGTTTAAGAAATTGTGCCCTATCTCCTTCAGCGACTCAGCGATATCAGGCATATACAAGTGGAACGTATCTACGATATCACCAAAATGTTTTTTGTGTACCTTGTCCCTGAACAATTCCATAATGAAAAAATCTGAGAACCAACGTGAAATCCACTTTTTGGGGAAAGCTATCGTGGTGCACTTAAATCTATCCCTTTGTTGCCCAATCCACTCGTCCATATCATTGGCAATCTGCTCCAATGATTCGGCTGCACGTGCTAATTTAATATCAGATTTTACTTTGGCCTTTTCTATATCTTTTATAATTCCGAGCATCATCGTTCCTCCGCACTGCCAAAAGGACGATAGCAATTGTTCCTGCACCCGTAAAAAGTCAGCATAAGAGATTCTGTCAGACTCATAGTTCCCAATTAAATTTTACGAAACGTAATGAAAGAATGCAAAAATACGGCGTTATAAAAGTTGTTAAGACCGATAAGGCTTCTGCCGGCCTTCATCTCATTAATGTCCTTGATAGCCCCCACTTGGATTCGCCAATTGTGATGGACTAAAAACCCTCTCAGTGGGGGAGTCCATATAAAATTTTGTGTGGATTCCCGGCATCCTTATGCCTGCCGGTTTGTGGCAGAATAATCCCCATTTAATAATCGTAAAAGGCAATGCCTTCACTATCTTTGCCGGTCCAGTTAATCTTAAACTCGCCGGTTTCTTTCTTGTATAACCATCCACCGGAGGTGCCGTCCACCGCTGCAGAAAAGTCGGTCGCTTCGTCTACATAGGTGATATTGGATAACTTGTTGTAGGGATTTCCGGGTAGTTTCTTAACATAAGGGCCATGTAGGAAAGGGGCGGAAGGCACTATGGATAAAGAAGCCACGCCTGCTTCATCGGTGGTGGTAGTAAATTGCAATTCCAGCATTGCCGCCCCTATGGGGATCTCATCCGCATATCCCGGTGGAATTCCCTTATGCTGCAGCTTATACAACTCAATCTGGTTTCGCATTACTCTGAGATTGTCTTTGGCCGCTGACTCCCGAGCTTTCGCAATATGCCCCTGAAATGTGGGCATAACAATTGCAGCAAGGATGCCCAGGATGGTCACAACTAATATCATTTCGACGAGTGTAAAAGCCTTTTCTTTCATCTCTTCAGCCAAAAAATATAAAATTTGGGAAATACATCTCCTATATCGGCCATCAAGAAGCGGTACTTTGCCGGACGATTACGTTTTTTATACAATACGTTGATTGAAGATTTCGTTTTCTTAAAAAAGTGGCGGAAATAATATGTTTAGACCGATAATATCTCTGCCTGGTATCCTATACAGTAAGGGCAAAATTTAGAGAAAGTCTGTGGGCCTCAGTAATGATAAAAGGGCTGCAAGCATAATGCTCACAGCCCTTTAATAGTTTTGTAGTTAGAGGATTTTGCAGCGTCAATCTGCCGGTTATAAACCGGTAAATCTATTTTTTCTTCTTCTGTGGCTTGATGCACACTTCGTCGGTTCCTTGTATTACTACCTCTCCATCAGTTGTCTCTCTCGACCCAATCAACGTAGCCGTCAATGTAGCCTCTGTGCTGCCCTCATCAAGACCATCCGGATTCTTCTCATTCTTCAGAAGCTCCTGCGTCTTGAAATGAAACAGCATATCCAGATCGCCATCGCCATCTACATCGCATAGCTTCCAACGCACGGGCGAAGCTCCTGCTAATTTCACGGTGTCAGTGTCAGGGTCAGTGTCAATGGTGCTGGCATCGAAGTCCTCGGTCGTTAGCACTGCCACTGGCACGACTCCCTTGGACTTGAGATTTATGTTGTTGAGATCGCTGCCGGGCTTGATGTCAATCTGGATTTCAACCTCAGAGACAGCAGGAGGTTCTAAAAGAATGGGAATGGGTACAATGCTTATAAACTTCAGCTCAATGGACTCAAGATTTCCGTAGATCCCTGTCAATATACCTCCGAAGATCCCATTCGATAAACTATCGATTACTATTGGACCGTAACTGACCGAATCACCATCGACCTTAAAGTCCTTGCCATAAACCGTCACAACTGCTTCTGGTTCTGACGAACCTGTTGCCATAGCCGGTTTAACAAGAACATACCATTCAACGTTGCCGGAATAGATATTCAAAATGCTGCCAGGATATGCATATACGTACAGTTTAACAGAGGCACAACGAAGATTCACTGTCGTACCAGCCCCCACTTCCAGCCAATACAGGTCCTCCGTGACATCGTATATCTCCCCATCATCTAAATCGTATATCTCCCCACCATCATATAATTTGTAGCTACCGTCAGCCCAGCCACGCGGTGCGGCGCATAACACAATCGCCAAACAGCAAAATAAAAGTGTCGAGAATCTCATTTTAATATGATTTTTCTTTTTCATTGCTTTCCTCCTTAAAAAATTGAGTTTCTTGGTTCCCCAATTAAGGAGTTGTTATCGAGATCCATCTACACTCCGGTGACCAGTTTTGCTAATACTGACCTCCGTGCTCGCGAAGTAATTCGACAACATCTTTGCAAACACCTTCCTTACTGACCCTAATGGACGCCCAGTACAGAGGAGTACGAGACAACAAATCTCTTGCATTCACATCTGCTCCCTGGACAAGTAAGAGCTCAGCGACGTCCTTGTGGTCCTGTTGAGCCGCATAATGGAGGGGAGTACGACTTGGACTTTTATCTTTTGCATTAACATCCGCTCCCTGGGCGAGCAGAACCTCGACCACATCCACATAACCGTCTCTGGCTGCAAAGTGTAAAGGAGTTCGTTCCATTCGATTTATTGAATTAACATTCGCTCCCCCGGCAAGAAGAACCATGACTACATCCTTGTGGCCTCCTAAGACCGCTGCGTGCAAAGGGGTTTCACCCATCATATCTATTGCATTTGGATTGGCTCCCTTGGCAATGAGAAGCTCGGTAATCTCTGCATGGCCTTGCTGGGCCGCGCAGTGCAGGGGAGAAAAGCATTGTTCTTTAACGTTTACATCAACGCCGCTGTCAATTAGAAGCAAAACCATTTGCTTCTGCTCCTCCCGAAGTGCCTCGAACAGGAGAGCCTGGCCACCTGCTTCGGTATCCACCAGTGTCGGCTCCTCTGCCAACAAGGCTTCAGCCGTTTCAAGATCTCCTGACTGCACCGCTTGATGAAATTCCGCGACAGAAGAATTTCCACATCCGGTGAGTATTAAACTTGTTGCAAATACAACCATCACATCGATAACCATTCTTCTCTTATTGGCCATGATAAGCCCCCTTAATTAAGAAAAATTGATATTGATTAGCAAGTCGCACAGCGCGGCTCGCTTCCTGACAATTACCTGTTTTTTCATTTAATCGCTATTAGCACTATCGCAATAGTTCCTATCAACAAAATAATCAACCCGATTATTAGCTCGGTCCGACTCATAGTTACCCCTGATTAAAATAATAGTTACCCCTGATTAAAATATAAGAAATGGTTTGAGAGATGCAAACTCACCAGAATAATAAATCATAGAAATTTGCCTTTGGATTCACTTAGAACGTCCGCCGTATGGCCTGATTTTCTCGACCTTACAACATACGATATGTCCTATAATATATGGTGCTTTAAGGTGCCCCTCCTGCTGCTTTTTTCCTCCTCCAGATAAAGAAAATAGCCTTTTTTGCTCTCGGCGGATGTATTTACTATATTATTAAGGGGGCCCTGCATTGTTTTAAGAGGGGCCCTGCAGAAAGCTCGTACTGGGTTGGTGCATATAAGACAATTTTGCTGAAAATTTAGGGGGAGACGTTATGGGAGCAGTAAAAGGATTTTGGCAGCATACGAACGGCAAAATTTACGCTGTGGAAAGCGATACGTTCGGAAAAATCGTCGGCGGTGTGGGACCTTTGGACCCTGATGACCTACGCGACCTCAATGATTACGATTACAAGCCCGCCATAACAGGATGGCTGGTAGAGGCAGTAGCCCAACATAAGCTGCATAGAATCAATCCCTGTATAGCCTAATTGCCTGGACATCGCTAACGAGAAAAGTCCTCTGATACATGGTGTGTGAAAGCGTTTCTGCTTTCCTCCTCCAGTTTTACGTGCTGATTACCAGCTCTAATGGGCCCGCCCAGATAATACCTAAATAGTAGGGGTTTGGGGGCACTTACAGTGCCCCCAAACCCCGTCAACGTCATCATACCGGGCCATACATATTAGCCCGGTCTAACATTTCTTCAACTACTCGAATGTAGCCTGGCTCTCAATTACTGAACCGAGACATAGTCCACATCGAACGCCGTGATGCCTCCGGTTCCGGCGGAGCCGATAAGAAGGGAGCTGGTATCGTTTTCAAGATCAGTGCCCACGGTTACCTCAAATGACTCTGCCGGCCCGCCATTGACGGACACACTCACAATATGTGTGCCCGCACCACCGGCGGCAATGTCAATTGTAAAGGTATTCCACTGGGCAGCGTCATCAACGGCGATCATGTTTACAGCCACTGCTGCTGCTGCATTCTCGGTGTCCACGTCGCCCGAAGCTTCAGTGCCCACCAGGTTGTTCATCACCAGCACATCAGTTGCTACATCCTCAAACATAGGTTCACCAGGCTGGGCCAGGGAGAACGAGATTATCCCCACGCCGGCCTCGCCGGCCTCACCTATGCCAATCATACCCTTGCCATTATCCCTGATGTGGTAGCCAATACCTTCAGCCGGCCAGGGTTCACCAGTTACCAGATCATCCAGAGGAGCCGAGGTCGCAATTCGAATCCGGAACTCAAGTCTCGCCCCATCCAGGCTAATATCCATTGGGCGTTGAAAATAGACCTTGCGGTTACTCGGGTCATCGATACCTAAGCTCCTGGGATCGCCGGTATCCTGGATACGCAGGAACGTAACTCCGTCCTCAGTGAGCGCTGCTGCTCCACCGGGATTGCCTTCGCCGGGCCCCGTACCATCCCACGCGTCGGAACCGTTGTCGTGGCTCCACGTGTCATCCAGAGCGTCGCCATCATACACATAGCCGGACGGACCTGCAAGCTCACTAAGCTCAGCCGCAGACAACGCCCTGTCGTAAATACGTACATCGTCAAGTAGGCCGTCAAATAAACGTCCGAGCGCTTCCGGGTTCTCGCCTAATAGAAGAGGCATTTCATTACCAGCAACTCCATCAGGATCCGGATTTACAGTCTCTGCAACTCCGTCGACATAGTTGGTGCCACCGACACTTTTATCATACGTTGCAGCGATATGGTGCCATTCATCCAGGGGCAGCTCAGTCACCGAGTTTGCTGCCTGCCAGCCCCTGTCACCACCTGTGAATCCCCAGTGAATGCCTGTGGTATCGCCGTTGACACCAAGCCTCCAGGCGGTTTCACCTTTCATAACAATACCCATCCACGTAGTAGTGACCGACCTGATATTTACCCAGGCCGAGACAGTTATCGCATCGCTAAGGCCGTTGAGTGTTGCATTGGTTCCGCAGTCCACGTAGTCGCCGTCGCCGTCAAAGTCCAGCGCGCCGCCTAACACCCCGGCCGACCACTGTGGGTCGCCCATGAGGATGCCGTCAAGTCCATTGGCTGAATCGACTGCTATGGTCCCTTCGCCATCATCAAGCTTATAGTGTACTATCGGACCAGCAGGTGCTAGTACCCCTAATAGCTCCACTTCGGCGATCTGCATACTGTTGGCACTACCGGGATCCCGGACAGTCGGGAACATGACTTGGTAGTACTTGTATGCCACGCCATTATCAAACGAAATCGGTGTGGCGTTCATCG
>Ga0307378_10003164_pt1 | contig 24307 bp, 26 predicted proteins | sample UN1MG_FD_202238 | JGI IMG/M metagenome (GOLD analysis project Ga0307378, IMG submission 202238) | Soil microbial communities from Risofladan, Vaasa, Finland - UN-1 | ecosystem: Environmental > Terrestrial > Soil > Coastal area > Acid sulfate soil | place: Finland: Risofladan, Vaasa | collected...
ACCCACTACAGGATGTTTGAGTGAGGGAAAACAAGCCTTCTTTTGACATTTTATAGAAATGAAGGTTAAAACGTTTGTTTTAAAAGAGTAGGTCCACTATATGTGACGCTACTAAATTATTGACAGTATACATATTTCCTCTAAAGGCGAAGGCATTCGAATACTACGGATTAGCGGCGTGTTATGAAAAACTGGGTGACTTGGATGAAGCCATCCGCTTGTTAAAAAAATCCCGCAGATGGGGGTATGAAGAAGCTGAAGAAGGTCTGAAAGACCTCGAGAAACAAAAAAAGCAAAAAATATCCAAGGAAGAATAAGGTTGACAATACGACGGCTTCAAGCAAGTCATAATGTCATACTGTCAACTTTCGTCTGTCGCCTTCGGCTCAAGTTGGGACCTTCGGCCCCAACGCCCGTCACTGCTATACTTTCCTGACCTTAAAAGCGATCAACTTTGTGCTTGTTTCAATAATAACACTAGAACTAATATATACTGTCACCATAATTAATCAACTTGCATAAATGGAATAAATGTCTTAAAATATGGATATAATGTTATTAAAAAAGCTAATATACTACTTTGTTGATGTATAGTACCTCATTTGGGAGTGATGAACAACATTAAAGAAGTCACAGCAGGCACTATACTTCATAGATGCAGTAAACTCAATAGTTGGGTGACGAAATAGAGCGAGCAGAGATGGCCGATCGAGTATCATGTGTCGTTGTACTTAGAGGATTTCTGTGCTGTTATATAGTTCGGGGAGAAGTGGATATAGTAGATAACCATCTGAGTGTGGTCGGAACTCCTATAGCCTTGCTGCTGCAACGTGGCGCTTCTTCCTTCTCGGCTTGAATGGCCTTTCGCAAAACAAGCATTTTGCTGAGTGTGATTCCTATGAGAGTATAACTCCATTTAAGGAACATCAATCGCGGAGGACTTAACTGACAGGAAAATATGTTTAATGATGGGGGGCGTTATGGCGGATGATGTATTCTTCTTAGACCAAAGAGACTCTTACGAGTTCACACCAGTTAACCTATGGTTCAAGGAAGTCATTGAAGAAACAAAGCCAGACCTTGTGGTAGCGATTGCACGCGGCGCGGTGAGATTGTTACAGTTATCGAACTCACTGCGACATATTCGCAGCCAGACATTCATCTCCAACAGTGCTTTGCCCTACTTACCCGATAGCGCTTTGAAAGAGAAAAGGGTATTAGTCGTAGATGATTCAGTAATATTCGGTTCAACAATGGCAAGAACTCGAGAATACCTCTTTTCTCGAGGGGCGAGTGTCTTCTGTGCGTCATTTTGCGTCGATAGAATGAGCTTCTTCGGCGAAGATCATGAGAACTCAGGGAGGATCCGGCCGTCAATATTCACGTCCATTCCTTTGCTGTCGAAATTCAAGTTTTGGCCTAACCAGGTTCGAAGACATCACGACCTTTTGTCCCGCACTATTCTCTGCAGTCCTGAGCACTACAACCTTGACTTTCCGACGTATATATATCACACAATACCTTTCTCTGAAGAAGAAGTTTCATATGTGTGCCGCTCCATTACTTCTATTAAGGGACTGGAGGGCATCGAGGACGTGTCAACGACAGTGGCCTCATCTGCCGGTGTTCACAGGTTTTCGTCACACACATCCGTTAATCTGGCGCAATTGCTGGCCAATAGGGAAATACTACTCAAACCTTATGGAAAGGTGCGCCTGACCATAATCCCCTCTCAAGGAGAAATCCGGGTGACGCCAATTGTCCAGCTAGCATTTCCTGATGCAGGTGATCTGATTATTGCGTTTACACTTGATGTCCTCAACAGCATATGGGCCAAGTTCGCACTGCCCAAGAGAGATGATAGGTACTACAAGCAGGCAGTCTTTCAGTTACTAACTTCAGTGATGTCTCTTGTCTGCGGAGAGGTTCTCCTTCAACAGCTTGGTGACAATATCAGGAAAGAACTGGGAGAGTTTACTCTCGCCTTGGACCACACTGATATTGCGCTCGCAGTAGGGATGGAGAATGCCAGACACCTGAATAGCTTACACGGCATGGTTTCTGACGAAGTGAAGTCTCAGGTCGTCGAAATCGAAGCGACAACAGATGCCGAGTGCCCAATCGACCACGAGCTCGAACAAAAGACAGTCGAGATGTGGTCAAAGCACCAATGGCTAAAGCCGCAGCTCGGGGAAACATACCACGAGATGCTAGGCAAGGTTTTTATCTGCCTTAGAAACCTAACCGATAACAGAAAGTCACGCCTGACAAATCCTGATGCTTCACGCTTGGATGTTGGTTTTTCATACGAGAGCTTATTCAACCTCCTCAGCAAGTATTCTGGAATCGAGATCTCGAAGCAGCAGATATCCTACGCTCTTGATACTTGTGTCGATAATGGCCTGGCAGTAGCCAAAATAGTAAATGAATCTGGATATTGGCAACGGATCTTCTATTCAGGAGAGAATGAAGATAGCCAGGATACCCGCCAACTACAACTGGCTTTGTATGAGGCGTATGGTGAGTACCGAAGGGGAAAACGCTCGCGTCCTCTAACTCCCTTTGACTTCCACAAGCTTGCAGTCACACTTAAGGATTTGTTCCCCTGGCTACCAATCTCTACTCGTTACTATACTTTTGGCCGATATGCTAAGATCGGCCAAAGCGAAGAGGAATTGATCGATTGGCTGACATCAAATGAATATAGCCCATTCATGCAGGTTGATCTCACCGAACATACTCCCGCGCCGGGGAGCGACGAAGACGAGCTACAATACAAGAAGGTACTCGCTCAGAATCCAGAATATAGGCCTTTAGTTAAGCCAACGTTATCAATACACAAGACCAGAGACTTATATGATGCATTTGAGTATATCGCAAACGCCTTCTCGAGATTGCGACAGGATCATGAATTACTCGTCAGCACATGCAGGACTCAACAACATGCCTTTTGCTCAATTGCTTTCGAAGCGCACAGTTGGGCGGAGGGAAAGCACTTTAACTTCACCCAAGTCCTCCAGTCCTTTAGGTTATTACCCGATGGAAGCGTATCTCTACTTCCGGCCGCACTGGACAACATCTACTGGTGCACGAGGTACATATCGGAAGCCTATAGAAAGCATAGAATCTTCTATCGTGATTATGGGAAGTTATTCAAGCAAGTTGAAAAGGCGTTTACTTCACAAGGCGCAGCAGCCCAGCGGTTCTGGAGACTCTACATGTTTCATGGGGATTATTTCTCCCAGAGAATAGATGCAGAAGTCGAGTCAAGGTTTCGTGCAATCATGGACTTGTTAGCCCTGATGGAGTACTTAACTGCTCATACTGTTAAGCTACTTCTAGATCTCAAATTGACCACGGTAGCTGGACTGACAGAGAGGTTCGCCAACTCTCTTATTCGGTTGCACTCCAAGAAGTACAAATGGCTACTTGAAGGCGACCGGGCGGATTTGGCAAGGAAGTTCAACAATGGAGTAAGAAGTTGGAAACATCCCGGTAGGTCATTCATGACCAATGAATTGCCAGTCATGGACATCAACGATAGCGGGAGAGTTCTCAGTATGGAACTGTTTCAGGACTTTCTCGACCAGTACAATCGGTGCTTTGACCAGATACGCAGATGGCTGTCGACGTTTTGCGCAGAATGTGAGGTTACTGAGGGGGGATTCCCCTATCTTCCAACCTCAGTTCGACGTGTTCACGCCGATGGAAGTATGGAGAAGCTGCTTCGAGACTATTGTATACTGACAGCTGATATCCTCCATTCCACCGACGATGAACAAACAGGCACTATGAAGATTGCCACTCTTGAGGCGATTGCGAGGTACAATCAACACAATTTGTTTTCCGAGAAGACCCACAACGATGCATTTGTTGTGTGTGCAGATAATCCTCAGGTACTATGGGATATCTGTTGTTCAATCGCTATTGTTGGGGAACAGATCAGAATCGACCGTTCCCGAATGGCGGGCACCAGAAAGGGCTTGTCAAGGGGCTCCGTTATTGCTACTACTGATCCTTACGGACTCTGCATGATTCGAGATGCTTGGACCCCTCATGCTTTACCAATGGCATTTAGTATGCTCAACGGAGTGGATGAGTATGCAAGAAAGAATGGGCTTGATCCAAACCTCCTTGTTATAGTTAGCGACCAAACTCTTGAGAACTATATTCGACCGTTGGACCTGGAGCCAATAGGCACTGAGTTTGTTTCGGGAAAGCATTTCGTAGGGTCATGCCATATCGTCAAGCTCAGTATCTAGACACCACCAATATCTTGGGATATCATTACGCGGCGGTGATGTTACGCACTTGAAATGTTGTAATATTATGGTTGCAAAACCTTATGATAACCACCCAACGAGGTAATACAGCCGACTCGTTACACTCTCGGCTGATTTTTGTGTTAGCTGGTGCTGTACTGCCCAACTATACTTATCAACGATACGCGAGGAGATCAGCATGAAGAAGTGCGCGATCTTTGTCGTATGGTTTTTTATTGTGCCATTGGCCCTCTTTGCAGAGGACTTTCCGCCGCTTGAAGGTGGATGCCGCGACAATTATGGCCATCTCCGATGGTCGTCGCGAGCTGAGGAATTGCCAGCTGAAGGTACATGGAAAATTACACACTCTGTACATAACCTTGACCAAGAACGTAATTGCAAGATCACTTGGAGAACATATGAAATTAACGAACTTATCCTTGATACATTCATCGCGGCCAATGATTCTGCAGAGATGTCTAATACACTCTCATCCAAGCCCCGGATGACGGGTGCCGAACTACACCGTGCTTGGGGAAACATTCCGGGTGAAAGAGTAGAGATTACTAGCGTTTATCTACACGAAGCAGCCAAATGGCTAACAGCTTCGACCGCTAAAATATTTGTTCCAGTTGGGATGGATCTCAAACGTGTTAACATATCAGCTTCAGCTATGTTTCACCCCAAAGATTTTGTTGAATACCAAGTCTCGGTAGATGGCCTCACTGCCATGGAGATGAAAGAACTTAACTTCTCTTGGGTGGCTGGTGGATTCTTTCCCGAGTTGAAGGGTCACTACTCCGTGATGTTTCCGGCTACGGAATATGACACCCTAGCCTTAACGGCCGGTTTGTTCACTATTCGCGATACTCGAGGTAATGTGCTTTCTCAGGTGTCACTCCCCACATTCGAGGTTCCGTACAAAAAGTGACAGAAAAGGGACTAAGTCAGAAACTTGTGAAATCTATTCAATCGATCATCGGATTGATCACTGGATGTACCATAACCATCTCCGAACTATTAAATTGGATGCATAAACGCTTTGACTTGCTTCCCATGCGAGAGGCCGATCTCAAACGTGGTATCGGTATGGCTCTTTTTTTCGCACTTTTGGGCTGGTTTTTTATTGTTCGTCGACGTATTCATATTGCTTGGGTGGGTGGAGTTGGGGTATTAATATTTGTGTTATGTTACCTCTCCCTCGTTTTGACTGACAGGCTCTGGAAGACACTTGGGAATTTGGATTGGGGTACGTTCATTACAGGGTTACTACAGCCATTGATCTGGGGTCTAGGCTACGCCACAATCGGTACGATTGTAGCATCGATAATCGTTTCAGTACTTCAACGATATTGGCATATTAAAAGTCTCAGCTAACCACTAGTTGGAATACGTTGCGTAAATAGCTTTGTTTCTATTGCATATACGGGTTCAGCCCTTGACATGGGACAATAAAACTTTGAAGCTCCATTTTAAATAAAAGATGAAGTAATATATTTAACAAGGAAATTACAAATGGAATACAAGGATATATTTCAAGAAGCTAAGTTATAGACTGTAGGTCTCTCAGGTTTTGATAGATTCCAAGACAAATCAAAGTTTATTACATCAGCCGAGAGTAGACCGGTTGCTTGGAAGAAAGACCTCATGGATAGGAAGTGCAATGTCCTATGTCAAGGGCAGACCCCATTTACACAGCATCCCCTTGCCAAGGATTCTTCTCTTAATGAGTTTTTGGGGTCAACTATACCTGGTTTCAAAGTATGGCTTTGAAGTCGAATTCCTTGCTTCAGCAAAACAGCTCTTCAAGCCCGAAGAAGCTAAACTTGCTGTTCAACATGCAGATGAATGTTATCAGGCTGCCAATACACTAAGGTACTTGGATAAAGACAGGCTAAAAGCAATCATATCGTAATGAACAATCTATCATCTGAGGATATGACCGAGGAGAACGTGAACTATCCGAGATCCGAAAGTTGGATAAGACATGAAGACCGCCAATGCCTCCAAGGTCGTATTACGCGGTTGGATTGGCTTTCCAGCCTTATGCCCAAAAAAGAATATTTGACCTTTCCCGGCGGTTGGATAGCGAAACATTTATATGAGGAAGCGCGGTACTGTTTCGTCTATGCCCAGTTTCTATCATCTATTACTCTTGGAATGGCGTATGTTGAACACACGTTAGCAGCCTTGTTATTCGGCACCGGTCGTTCCCATTTAGAAAGGGCAAATATCTCTGAACTTCTTCGTGAAGCGGTAAGTCTAAACTGGATCAATCAAGAAGAGCTTGATAACATTCAGCATGCAAAAAAATTGAGAAATAATGTTTTACACTTCCGTAGGCCAATAATCAAAGGTGGGGTCGAATATCGATCGGCTGAACGGAAGGAACAGCCATACAGCATACTCGAAGAGGATGCTCGATATGTTATGAAGGTGATGTTCCATCTAGTAGATAAAGAAGCGGTCTAACACATATAAGGCACCCTAAGTCAAGGGACAAAGGTTCCCCTGACAAGCTGTTTCATTACCAATCAGCCGAATGTGTCAAACTGTCAACCTTCGTCTGTCGCCTTCGGCTCAAGTTGGGACCTTCGGCCCCAACGCCCGTCACTGCTGTACTTTCCTGCCCTTAAAAGCGGTCAACTCTGTACTGGTTTCAATATTAACACTATAACTATGTAAACTGTCACCTTAATTAATCAACTTGTATAAATGGAATAGATGTCTTAAAATATGGAACTTTATGGTGTAAAATTAGCTACCATATCGCTTTATTGACGTATAGTACCCTATTTGGGAGTGATGAACAGCATTAATAAGGCCACAACAGGCGCTATACTCATATATGCCGTATACTCAATAGTTGGCCCGCTCGAGCTGTCAGCGGTGAGCGTCGTTAACCGGATTAAATAATCTCTTTTGGAGGAATCATGAAGAAAGTACTGAAATGGGTTGGGATTGCGATTGGCATCGTTGTTGCGTTCGTCGTTATCGCGATGGTAGCGCTCTATATCTACGATACCCGGTCTCGTTTTGCATGGGTCAAACCGGGTATCGCCCGAGAAAAAATACCTGCCGGCGTGGATACATCGGTCGTGTTTGAAAATGTGACCGTCATCCCCATGGACAGCGAGCGCGTCCTGGAAGGGCAGATAGTCATTATCAAGGATGGACGCATTGCTGATATCGGAACCAGTGGGGACGTAGGTATCCCGACCGATGCACATGTCGTTGATGGGGCAGGCAGGTTCCTCATCCCGGGTTTGAGCGACATGATTGTTCATACAGACGGAAGCGAAAACGACCTGCTTGTCTACCTGGCGAACGGTGTGACCACCATCAGGATCATGGGGGAGGACCCCCCTGCCATCTTAGAATGGCGCGACCAAATCAAAGCCGGAACGAGAGTTGGTCCCAACATTTGGGTATGGTGGCCTCAGTTCGAGAATAATGAGAGGGAAGATGAGAGGGGGATGGAAAGGGCGACTCGTGGCGGAAAAACCTATGTGCACACTCCTGAAGAGGCCGAGCGATTGGTTGCGGAGATGGCAGCCATGGGCGTTGACGGGATCAAAGCGCATGGTGTCGTTTCCTCAGAAATATACCGGGCCCTCCTGGAATCCGCGGCCAAGCACGGGTTGCCTTTTGATGGACACGCGCCCGAAGATCACACCCGCAAAGATTCCAGTGTGTTCGAGACTAAATCGGACGCCTGGAGCGACTTCCGGACCATGGGGGTACCTGCGCTTACGCATGTTGAGGAACTGGTCAAGATGGTGGACCTGTCGTCGGATGAGGATATTCGCCAAATTGCTCAGGATGCAGCCGACGACGGCCTATGGGTAACGACAACGGTTTACCTGTTCCGAACCATTGCCAACCAGGCTTCCGATCTCGAAGGTATGCTGGCTAAAATGCCGGAGGTCAAGTACGTGCATCCTAACGTCTTCGGTGCTCAGGGATGGGGACCGGGTGCGAATCGCTACGTTGAGATTGGCTCTCGCCCTTGGTATCCGGACTACCTGGCTGCCCAAGAGAAGATGCTGCTGGCGCTGAACGAATCAGGTGCCCTTCTGATGTCAGGGACAGATGTGCCTGTGCCTGTGATGGTGCCGGGATTCTCGTTGCACGATGAGTTCGAAACCATGGCTGACGTCGGCCTGTCCCCCTATGACGTCTTGAAGACCACCACCTACAACCCGGCCCTATACCTTGGTGAACTGGAGGAATTCGGCACCGTCGAGGCAGGCAAGCGCGCCGACCTGGTGTTGTTGGAAGCGAACCCACTGGAAGAAATTACAAACACCCGGGGGATCGCCGGAGTGATGGTGCGAGGCCGCTATTACTCCCGTGCCGATTTGGACTTCATGCTGGAGGTAGCCGCTGAGGACTACGAGGCGGCAGAGACCACCCAGACAGTGGTCAAGTTCGCCTTTCCGATTGTGGTGGTCCTGTTGCTGGCAGCGCTGGTGTGGTTCGTCGTCCGCCGGGTGCGGCGGCGTAAAGCCAGCCAGGTCTCAAGCTGACAGACGGTTGAAAGCTGGTGAGGGATGATTCTTCGCCCTACCAGCCTGTGACAGGGGAAAGGAGATGCACAAGAATGACACGAAGTAGTGGAATTTAATATAGACAATATTAATTCAAATAAAGGGAGTTGTGATGACAGAACAAAATTAAGGTGACAGTATACATATCTATTCTAAAGAACAGGTGCATAATTCTTAATTAGTAGCGCAAGGCCTAATGAAAAAAGTATACTATCACCTTAATTGTTACGGCGCTGGTAGTATAATAAAACCTCATAATGTGAAATGACTTGAGATTACCCCTGCGTTTCGTTATAGTCTAATCCATGAGCAAAGACCCCTTCTCATCCCTGGACCGTCTCATAGCGCACTATGGTACTGAAGGGAACTCGCTGTTCATCAACGGGGAGAAGACGGAGGCGCTCTCCTGCGTACTCTGCGGACTCGTTGATAAAAGAGATCTGAAACCGGCGTTCTGGCAGGATCCGGCCTTAACTGTCAATGGCACACATGCCATTCCGCCTGTCAACGACAGAGACACCGTGCAGTTTCTTCTCGTGGCGGTCTCGCAGTTCTTCTCGTACTGGTACAAGGACGGCGAGACGTAGGCCGTACGCGTGCAGGGAGAAGAGGTGCGGCGTGAAAAGGTGAAGAACTGGGGGGTCCGCACGTCGGGCGAGCCCGCCTTTACGGACGATCAGGCCTTTTATTTTTACCCGGCATTTTTATACGGGACCACCTCGACCGGCACTCCGCTCGGGGGCCAGGAAACCATAGACAGCAACGGGATGCTTCTGGCCATTGCCGATGATGGCCCTGACATCGAATTCACCGGGGGATCAGAGCTCACGGTAGGCGGGTTCATCGACGTTAACGGAAACGGCGATGACTTCCAGATGGCGGATGACGGCGATTATATGGCGTCCAGTACTGTCACTGTTGCAGGAGACACGGTCGTTACACTTACATACGAGTAGCAGAAGCGGTAGTTTTATTAGAAGGGTACCGGGTTGTCTTCAATATAGCCGCTCAGGTTCGGGAGGCCCCTGGTACGTGCTGAATTCAAGAGGACCGAATTGTTTTATCTTTCGGTCAGTGATAGTAATAAGAAGTGGACTATACATATACGGGACTGGGCAATGGTCTTCTCGCAGCTTACCTTTTATTTTAAAGAACGGCTGAATAAAATTGATTTGTCTGAAAGAGGGTTGCACAGAAAATTTTACAGACCAGTAAGGCAATAAAACACTCTATATCATAGTTCTTGAAGAGGTTTGTATACTCATCCGAAACCTTTTCATCTGTAACTACTTTTCGAATACTATTAAAAGGAAAGGCCTGCACGAGTACATTTCTGCCAAACTTTGAGTGATCGGCAACAAGGATTAGCCCTTCTATCATATCTGTTATCTTACCGAAATAGTTTGCGCCGATGTAATCATACATGGTGATCCCTTTTCCCTCTGTTATTCCTCCTGCTCCTGTAATGAACTTCGACGTATGAAGCTCGTCGAACATGTTATAGATGCTTGGACCTATAATCTACACCGACCTCATAGCGCCCAAGAAGGGAAGACACCTTATGAGGTTTTAAAGAAAAATTAGTAGTGTGAATGCTAGTATCGTTAACCGAAGTCAGTCGTGAAACAATGGGTTTAGCAATAACATCGAAGCTCATCCCGCAGGGGGAGGAAAATCGTTCAACTGTGATAAATCGGTCACTTCTATTTCAGGAACACCACGGTACTTCTTGACGTTTCCGATCACATATACGTATCCCATACCGTAGCCGGCATAGCGTTTCTCGATAAGTCGGATCAGCGGAATCACCCTTTCGCTCTTGGCGTTTGGGATCCACAGGTTAAAAGGTTGAAACTTGGAGCCCGCTTTGACCAGTGCACCGTCACCGGGCCACCACGCGATACCGTTTTGCAGGTCGCACAGCACGGTGATGCGTTCATTCGAGTCGGCCGCTTCAAGAATCCTCCTGTAATCAAGTCGTACCGAGAGGGCTCCTGCCTCGATTCCTCTTCCTCGATATTCTTCAACGATGTGCGCTCTCCAGGCCCACCAGGGCAGCAGCGCCGTATAATCCCGGGAAGGGCCGCCCGCGTTTGCGAAGGGGTCCCAGATGCGGCGGCCCACCGCCTGGGCCTCCGCCTCTGCGTCGGTGAATGCGGTGTGATACGTTCGTGACCTGCCGTACTTCACGAAGTAGGGGCTCCATCCGTCCCGAATGAGCTTCAGATTGAAGCTCTCACCCTCCCTGTACACGTAGCAGATCAGCCGGCCGTAGTTGTCCCGGTGCCGGGTGAAGCAGTTTTCGATGCTCTCATCAGTGTCGAACTCGAGATCCACAGGGGTGAACTCTCCGCTCCCGGTGGTGAAGTACTGTTTCGCCATCAGCGCCGCCTCCATACCCAACCTGGTGATCGGCTTGGTGCCGCCCGGCCTGCTCTCCTCGGTATCCACCGAGCCCATGCGCACCGTTTCCCTTCTTCGGTCTATGCGCACCTTCACGGTGTCCCCGTCGATAACATCCGTTATGTAGGCATTGCTGATAGTGGTTCCCATTTCACAGCTCCGGTCAGGGGCCGCCCGTTCATATCTTGAACTGCTCCGTATCTATCCACTCGTTCTTTAACAGCGACCACCAGTCAACTGCCAGCCCTTTCAGCACGTACTCGTAGGGGAGCCATCCATACCCCTCCGCACCCCATTCCGTTCCCCAGGAATTACGTATGATAAGGGCACCGGTGGTCTGGGTTCCGCCTGGATTGGTGTTCTGTATCTTGACCGCGTCGTCATAGCCCACGGTAGCCACCGCATGGCCTCCCCTGAGCCATTCGTCGGGTGCAGGGAAGGGGATTTTCCCGGTGGCCTCAGCCTGCGAGATCGAACTGTACACCGAAAAACCGAACATGGAGGGAAGCCCTGCGGCAAGATTCGTTTTTATCCTGCCCAGCAGCTCTTCCGGCTTCGTTCCGGGAGGATCGAGCCGGTAATAGCTGATGGACTGGTAGTTTTGCGCGAAGGCATAGCAGAAAGCGCCCGGCTCGTTGTCGAAGCCCTCTATTTCGTATGGCCAGTACTCCTCGGGCGGAACACCGAAAAGCACCATCGCTCCCATGGTGAGCCGGAGATAGGCGCCGGTATCCCCTGTCAGGTGCATCAGGTTCCTGGTCGTCTTGTACAGAAAGAGGCGGGACGCGTCGATGTGCGTGCCAAAGGACCGAATCTGGAAATACTCGACCAGGCCGGCCCCGGCCTGTGCGGTGCAGGAACCAAGCGACTCCTGGTCCTCGATCGGCGGGCACCACTCGCGGAGATCCGTCTTCGTGGGAAGGTCGTCCCTGATCGCCGAAGCGCCCGTCTTCTGGAGCATGGTCTTGACGGTGTCTCTCTGCCCGTTTGTTCGAAGCCGTTGGGTGAGCGAGTCGTGCTCCACGGTGTAGTCCCTCAAATCGGGATAATCGGGAAGCCACCCCATGCCCCTCTTCTTGTAGATCTCACGCATATTGCTACCCCCTTTCAAACCATTATTGATATGGCGAGCATCATTTTGCCGTCTTCTGCGCCACCATCTTTCCGAATCCGTAGGATCCAAAGTGGTAGGTTCCGTTTGACTCCAGGAACACTCCAATGAAGAGAACGATGAATTTCAACCAGTCGTAGTACTCTGCTGAGAGCGTCTTCCACAGCGCCAGCAGTGCTGAAACCACCAGCGAGGTGATGAGCGCGGATAATCCTTCAAGCTTCACCCATTTTTTCACAGCCTGGGTGACTGCAAGGGCCACGACACCAAGAGTTAGGATGTCTCGTATCAGTTCCGGGGTAAACATCTCTCTCCTCCTTTTTTTAGGGATTTTCTCCGGCAGGCTTCCTGATTGTGGCTCCTCTTGCAAAGCCTCCTCGTTGGAAGACCTCACCTCTTCACATCGATCGTACCACCTCGCCGAAAAAATTACAACTACTCATGATTGCGTTTTAAGAAAGCGGTCATGCCTGAGCTCTCCTGCGCGAAGCGGAAGAGGATTACAGTAATCAGTATTATTTACGACAGGCAAACCATTTCACATGTTTCGCAGCCGGTACACTTTAAATCTGAATAAGATTAGTTGTTCACCCCGAAAAATCTCACAAATGCCATTCCCAGGAGAACCAGTTGTTCCAGCTGAGAAATGCCTCTACGGGTACGGGCAACGTCATGCCGTGAAGGGGAAATACAATACCAACCGACGCCCCTTTTTTCAGTTTGTGCATGGTAAAGGCCGTCATTATGGATAGGAGCTATTTCAACACTACTTTTTTTCGCCTCTCCGTCGACCTTTTTAGGGGAACTCCGCAAAACCGGCAGTGGGCACCCTGTGTCGAACAGGCCGGGCATATAAAGAAGTGCTTGTCACAGTGATTACAGTAATAACGTCTTACTGTTTCCCGAAACAATCGGGCACAGTTGTCACAGGTTGCAAGTGTTTCGATTGGGTTTTCCATCTACATATTTCCTCTCTTATAAAATGAACTTATTTGTATCAGTGCTCTGAGACCCACGAAATAATGGTTTCCGTTGCGGCATAAGAGGATACTTCAGTGCCGCAGAAAATCATCTAATTTAGTAAGTTGCAAGACTTGTGCCAATGATGAAATGATCAAGGAATTTTCATATTTCTTTGTTTGACAGGTAATTACCTGTTCAAGAACATGAGAGTTACAAATTGTAATGTAATATCTTAGATACGTATGTGTAAAATGTCCTCATAGTAGTTACGAAAGTGTAATTTGAGGAAAGCATTTGCGAGGAGAGATAACCGTTCCAGAACGGAGACCAACACACTATTCATGCGAAGCTTGGATTTTTTGATCACCGGGTTATAATGAACATACATCGTGTTAGTTTTTTCATTAATGGAGAGGAACAGGCCTTGCGTTTCATCGGTGACTTTCATATACACTCCCATTTCTCCATTGCGACAAGCAAGAACCTCGTGCCCGAACAGCTCGCGTGCTGAGCGAAACTGAAGGGCATCACCGTTGTCGGAACCAGCGATTTCACCCATCCAGGATGGCTCAAGGAGCTTGAGGAAAAAATGAAACCTGCGGAAACTGGGTTGTTGCAATTGAAAAATGCTCAGCGCGCTACAGTGGGAATGTAATTGTGAACTGACAGCCTGGTATTGCATAGAGCAAACCTCCGATGATTACCATATCGATGGACAAGAGCCGTTTCACCCATCAGGGGATTGTGGAGACAGGGACCTTCAGCATCAACATACCATCTGATCGGATGGTGGAAGTTACAGATTTTATAGGACTATATTCAGGACATAAGATAGATAAGGCGGCGATTTTCAGTGTCTTTTACGGTGAGGTGGAGACGGCACCAATGATCGAGGAGTGCCCTGTCAACCTGGAGTGTGAGGTCTTTGAGACCATGGATTTCGGAGGTAAGAACGGCCTGTTTGCAGGAAAGATCGTCCGGAGTTATGCAGAAAAACGGTACTGCACTGGCGGCTATCCTGATATACGAAAGGTCAGGCCTTTTGTTTTTACCCGGCATGATCATAACTACTGGAAGGTTGGAGAGCATCTCGCTGAGGCTCTGTCAGTCGGCAAGGCCTATCGCCGTGGAGAGTAACCCGTACGGGTTCTTACTGATTAGGATATCGTATAATTCGAGATTCGTCAACTTTCGTAAAAAAACCGTTCAAAGTTCCCCGAAAACCCGGCATGCAGTGAAAGTATACCCAATTCCTCTAAAATCGGTGGAAGCATCATTCTTCTATACTTATTTATCGGAAAAGAGACAGTAAAAAGCGTACTTCTATTTTAATTGACCAATATGAATTATGTAAACTATCACCTTAATTATGTTCTTGACATAAATGTCCTATTCGGGTAGGATGGGATAGAAATAAAGGGCGCATTTCGTCAGCAGTAATACCCCCAGGTATGCCATCGGCAGCAGGCCGGTGTTTTATTCATAGGTGAAAATCGTTATCAATTCTATTAAAGGAACAAAACTAAAATTAAGGGGGAATAAGGTATGAGAAAGACGAGTCTTTTCAGCAGATGGCTGACGTCGGTAAAAAAGAGTAAAACGGAACCATTGTTTCTAGTTCTTTTGGTTGTTTCCCTTGCGGTTCTTTTAACCACCTGTTCAGGAGCGGGCGAAGAAACAGGCACCTTTACGCTCGTGACCGGCAGCGGAACAGTGACGGTGATACTGACCGGTGCAGGTGATTACAACGAAACGACCTTTTATTACGGGACCGTTTCGGCAGGCTATCCGATCGGGGGCGAGGATGTTATAAGCGGCGGCACTGCGGGCGGGACGTTGCAGGGGGAAGGCAATATCGTGTTCACGGGAGGAATGGAGCTTGTGGTCGGCGGGTTCATCGACGTCAGCGGAGGCGGTGCAGCCTTCTACATGGCGGATGACGGCGATTGGCTGGCGTCAAAGACGGTGACGGTCAGCGGGAACGAAACGGTTGTCCTGACCTATCCCGGAGACTTCACGGAAGTGACCGGCAGCGGGACCGTTTCCGTGAATCTTGTCGACGCCGGCGATTTTGAAGGAATAGATTTCTATTTCGGGACTATATCGACGGGTACACCGTTCGGGGGTCAGCAAATTATTTCTACTGACAATGATACCTGGCCCATACAAACTGAGGGTTCTGTTGTATTCACCGGAGGAATGGAGCTCATAGTCGGCGGCTTCATCGACGTCAACGAAAACGGCGATACCTTCCACATGGCGGATGACGACGATTGGCTTGCGTCCAAGACGGTGACGGTCAGCGGAAACGAAACGGTTGTCCTGACGTATCCAGGCGACTTCACGCAGGTATCCGGCAGTGGAACGGTTTCGGTGAGCCTGCAGGACGCATTTTCAAGCCACGCGGGTGAAAGCTTTTACTACGGGACCGTCTCGACCGGCACTCCGCTCGGGGACCAGGAAACCATAGACAGCAACGGGATGCTCCTGACCTTAACCGATGATTTTAGCGCCGACGTCGAATTCACCGGGGGGTCCGAGCTCGTAGTAGGCGGGTTCATAGACGTGAACGGAAACGGCGATAACTTCCACATGGCGGACGACGGCGATTACCAGGCGGCCGCCGCGGTCACGGTTTCCGGGGACACGGTCGTTACACTTACATACTAGTATAAGAAGAGAGGGGGGCAAACCTGCTGTTTCATTGTTAACCGGCGGCGGCAAAACGGTTCCTTCTTCCGGCAGCCTCTTTTTCATGCAGGCCCTAATACTGCCTTGTGGCCGGTTTTGATGTATCGTTCTGCGCCAGGACTGAATGCGGCAACCAGAGGGCCGCCAGTAGGTTTTCTCCTTCAGAAAAAAGGGGACATCATACTCAATAGGCAAACATATCAATTATGTATGATGTCCCTTTATTTTTTATTGTATATAAAGTTGACACAGAGGTTGCACTATTTTTTCATAGAAGTACTGTTACCTTAATTTTGATAGATCGTATCGTACGGCACTGGTAGTATTATCACACCCCATAATATGAAATGACTTGAGATTACCCCTGCGTTTTATTATAGTCTTATCCATGAGCAAAGACCCCTTTTCATCCCTGGACCGTTGCATGGCACGCTACGGTACTGAAGGGAACTCTATGCGCATCGATGGGGAGAAGACGGAGGCACTCTCCCGCGTGATCTGCGGCCTCGTTGATAAAAACGCTAAAACAACCGTTAAACCGGCGTTCTGGCAGGACCCGGCCTTTACCGTCAACGGCACGCATGTCATTCCGCCCGTCAACGACAGAGACACCGTGCAGTTTCTTCTCGTCGCTGTTTCACAATTTTTCTCGTACTGGTACAAGGACGGCGAGGAGGAGACCGTGCGCGTGCAGGGAGAAGAGGTGCGGCGTGAAAAGGTGAAGAACTGGGGGGTTTGCACCTCGGGCGAGCCCGCCTTTACGGACGATACAATCGCGGTGGCGTACTGTCTCAGCCGGGCGAAGAAGAGCGGCGTGGACCTTCTCGATCCCGAGCGTCTGAGGTCGATTTCGGACGAGGGCCTGCATCTGATATACAGGGACGAAAAAAACGGCGAAACTCTCATCCCCATGCAGGAGGAACGGAAGAAGAAGCTTGTAGAGATCGGGAACGGGCTCATCAGGTTCGGGCGAGACAGCGGGACCGACCCGCATTTTTTCGGGATGCTTCAGGCGGCACAGGGTAGGATCAGTACGCTGCTCGCGCTCCTGCGCCGCTATTTTCCCTTCTCGTACGGCGACCCGTTTCTAAAGCTCGGGCTGCTGCTTATCAAGTTTTTATGGGACAGGCTGCCGGAAAACATGCACGGTAACAGCTTCGACTGTTCGGACCAGTATGAATCGCTTGCGCGGTTCGAAGACACCCGCCTGTTCGAGGCGATGGCCGATTACATGCTGCCGCTTTTCTTTTTCCGTACTGGAGTGTTCCGTATGAAGGACCCTGCTGTGCTGGATGCCCTTGTGCATAACCGGGAGATACGCCGGAACGGCGAAGTCGAGAACTGCTACCGGGCGCTGACGATCAAGGCGGTCCGGATGCTCGCCGAACGCATGGCGGCGGAGCTCGGCACCAGTGACGAGAGCGGGACATACCGGGGCGGGCTGCGCTTCCTGCTCGACTCCCTGTTCTGGCAGAACGCGCTTTTCAACTGCAAGGAGCACACGTATCGCAGCACCGTCATAGAGGAATGTCCCTATTCCGGCATCTGCGACGCATGTGAAAACGGCAGGCTCATGCTCGCCGGGTTTCCCCTGGTACGTACCTGGTACTACTGATCATGGACTGTACCGCTGTCGGATACGTCTCGCTTTTCCGGCCGGACAGTCCTGTAATGCACTGAAGGGATACTGTCTATGGAACTCGTTTTCGAGCACATTCGTACCATGTTCATGATACCGGCCTTTATGCGCATGTCACAGCGGCGCGCTGCAGCCTATCGCACGCGGCGCCTCAGAAAGGTGTGCGGGTACGCCTACCGCAAGGTAGGGTACTACAGGCGTCTCTTCGATGAACACGGTCTCTCCCCCTCGGACATAAAAGGGCTCGACGATCTTTCAAAGATACCGATAACAGGGCGGGACGATTTACGCGAGGTCCCATTAAAACAGCTTCTATCATCAGACGCAAGGCCGGACCGAATGGTGATTACAAAGACGAGCGGTTCGTCAGGAAAGCCGCTTACAATCGCCTCTTCGAGGATGGAGAAAATGCTCGAACGACTCATGTGGTCCATGTTCAGGCGTTATTTCGGCAATCGGATATGGGACAAGGGCGCGAGCATCCGGTACCTCGGGGGAGGGCGGGCGCCGGTCAAGCCCCTGCTCCGGAGGTTTGTAGAGGCGATCGGATTGTTCCGGAGCCTGACGGTAAGCTGCACGCTGCAGCCCGAAAAGATGTACAACATCCTTTCAGAGTACAGGCCCCGATGGCTTGGCGGATACCCCGGTACCGTCACCCTGCTCGCTGACTGGATGATCGAGAACGGCGCCGGGCAGTGGCCGCTGAAGTGTGTGAAGGTGGGCGGTGAGGTGCTGACCGGCTCGATGAAAGACCGTATCGGGCGGGCGTTCGGCGCGCCGGTATACCAGAACTACGGCAGCCACGAGTTCGACAACATCGCGTGGGGGTGCAGAGAGACGGGCCTTCTCCACACGAACGATACGAACGTGATCGTCGAGGTGATGAAAGAGGACGGCACGCACGCCGGACCGGGCGAGACGGGTGAAATGGTCGTTACCTCGCTGAACCGCTTCTCCATGCCCTTTCTTCGCTACCGCCTCGGCGACATCGTGACGAGGGGGCCCGCCGCCTGTTCCTGCGGCAGCGCGTGTTCGACGATCGATTCGATACAGGGGAGGAAGATCGATACCTTTATACTGCCGGACGGCAGGTCGTTTCATCCCTATGAGATCGCGGCGACGGTGGTCGATACCGCGGAATGGGTCAAGCAGTATGCCATCGTACAGGAAAAAACAGAAAGAGTCGTCCTCCGCGTAGTACCGTTCTTCAGGCCGCCGGAGGAGGAGGTCGAGCGTATCCGCCGGGATGCCCGAAGAGTGCTCGGCCGGGGGGTCGACTTCAGGATCGAGTTCGTGTCAGAGATCGAACCGGGTCCGGAAGGCAAGTTCCACGTGTCACGGTCGCTCGTTGCCCGGGAACGCGTATGAAACCGCTCGACTGTGCCACCGCGGGACCCGACATCCAGCAGATCTATATCCACAGCGTGACTTCTCTTCCCGGGATATCCTCGATCGAGGCCGTTATCCCCGGTGTCGACCTGTATGCGGAACGGGCGCTCCTTGTCGCGCGGAGGGGGGACGTCGTGTGCGTGCCGCGTCCGGTCGAGGATTCCTACCTCCGTTTCCTTCGGGAACAAGGGCTCCGGGTCCTGCCTGAGAACATCATTGCGTGTGCACCGCGAAGCGGTGTACGGGCACCCGGCAGCCTTTCCGCGAGGTTTAATGCAAGCGAAAAAGCCCTTGACGCGATTGCCGAGCGGATCGACCGCGACAAACGGCTGCGAATGAACGTGTTCATCCTTAGCGAGGACGAACACGCGCTCGCCCAAGCCATCGAGAGAAAAACAGGGAAAGCGGTGACGGTACTGGGAGGGGACTCCCGGATCGTCCGAAGGGTGTATGCAAAGGAGGTCGTCCTTGGTGAGGCGAAGAGGAAGGGGATACCCGTAGCTCCGGGCGAGATCGTGCGGCTGGAGGAGGATTGCGCCGACTGCGGCGGTGATGCCCGGGTGCTGTCGGCTGCGATCGGACGCCATCTCGGTATCACGGGCAGGGTCATCGTCCGGGGCTCCGTGAGCACGTCGGGAACCGCGATCGGGCTCTTTTCTTCATGCAGCGTGCCAGATATCGAAAACGAACTTGGCCTCTCGTTGCGCGCGCGTGAGAACCTCGTCTATCTCGTCAGTCCCTGTTTCGGGCCGGAGGTATCACCCAACATACTGACGTTCGTTCAGCCTGATACCGGGGAGGTGTCGCTGGTGGGCGCCAGCGATCAGCGTCTCGACGAAAAAATGGTGCATAAGGGCAACATCCTCCCCTCGAGGGCAAAGAACCTGCCCGCGATGATACGGGATTCGCTCGGGCTCTCTCGATGGCTCCGGGACCTCGGGTACACCGGTTTTGCAGGGTTCGACTTCGTCGAGTATCGGGACGAAAAAAACGGCGAGCCCCGCTACTTCCTGTCGGAGCTCAATCCGAGGGTGAACGGGGCTTTGTATCCACGGGCCGTGCAGGAGCGGTGCAGGATGGCCTGCGATGCAAAGGGCTCGGAACCGTCAGCCTTTCTTTCTGCAAACCTCACTACCACCGCGCGCTGTTTCGCCGAGCTGGAGGAGCGTTTCGGCGACTGGTTCTTCGAGCCGCGCACGAAAAAAGGAGTCTTTCCGTACAACACCGGGCGCCTGAGCTGTGCCGGGCATTTTTCCGCCGTATTCCTCGGCAGCTGCCGGGAGGAGGTGGAGGAAATGGCGCAGGAGTTCGAGGCCCGGCTCGCAGGGGGCGGCGCCTGCACCCCGCCCGCTGCTACAAGACGATGAAATAGTATTTGTATATCCTGAGAACCGTGCAATGAAACGCCGAGGTCCCCTTTTTTATATTCCAAAAACCGTTTTTCTATGACTTGCCGTAGATGTTTCGTTAGATTTACAGATAAAATTATTTATAGCTAAACTTTTATGTAGCATACACATGGGTGTAATAACTCGTAATCAGTTTACGATTAGATTTGATTTTATTCATGATCTCGACCGCATGGCCGGTTAATTCTTCGATACTTTTATGAGCTCGTTTACCAATTTCTCTTTTCAACCTCTCCCACACCCACTCTTCAGGATTCAATTCTGGACTATACCCAGGAAGCTGAAAGGTCCTCACCTTCCCCTTTGTTGATTCCACATATTCCTGTACAAGCTTGGATTTATGAGGAGGCAACCCGTCATGAATGACAAACGTGATCCCCCCTTCCTGGTCACTGAGATGTTCCAAAAATGATTTGTATCTTTCTGCAGTGATACCCCCCTCGAAGGTTTCAAAATACAAATCCCCCTCAGGGCTAATCGCAGCGGCCATCGTTCTCTTGATTCTTTTACCACTTCTATACACCACAGGAGTCTTGCCTTTTATCGACCATGTCCGCCTTAAAAGATATTCAAGCTTATCCCACTTTCATCTTCGAAATAAATCTTTGCACCAACTCTACTTGCTTCTTCAACAATCGTGTGTGTTGATCTGTCGTTCGATAGCGAGGATCTGTTCGTGAAGGGTGTCCATGAGTGCGACATCTACTTCGACACTGGTACGAACCATAGGGTCTGTGAATCGGTCTCCTATACCGAGACGATTGGAGCGGTGGTTTATGCGCTTTTCGAAAGACGGTAGGTTGTACTGGGTGTTGGTGTTCTGGATGTGCGTCTGAAGCTGTGCATGCTGACGAGCAAGGTACAACCGGCGGCGAAGGAGATCTCGCGTCGAGCGCATTGCCTGCGGATACACATAGGCCATAGGAAGCATCCCGCTTTCGAAGCAGGGCAGCGATCTTCTGGGAGTCGATCTTCCGCCGTGGATCGCCTTCATGTACAGCGCGTGGCCCAGAACGAACTCGACGCCGATGCTGTCATACAGATCCGCCACCCAGTACCAGGTGAAGATGCACTCAACGGCCAGGGCCAGGTCCTCCCGGTACGGTTGGAGCACATCAGCGAGAGTCTCTCCGGTGTGTAATGATTGTTCCTTCATGGTCCATGATGCAGACGTACATTGTCCTTGCATGCAGATCAATACCGCAGTAGAATTGATGTTGTTTTGTATAGAATCTCATAAGGCTTCCTCCTTGGGTATGGTTTCTTGACTACAGTAATTATACCCTATTCTCTGGAGGGGGCCTTAATGAGTATCAAGGCGCTGCAGGGGATGCCATAAAAGCTGGCGCCTCTGAGCTCAATGTTATGCCGAAGTACGGCGGATTAGGGTAACGGCACGTGATTACCTATGTCAACCGGTCTATATTAGGCTGTTGTCGATAGTGAGCTAGCAATCTCTTGAGCTCAAGCGCCTGGAACGTTTCTAGCTCAGGATCATAGATGAATCCGGCGATATTCAGCAGACTCGAGAGCATATTGGCAACGTCTACTCTGGCCAATCCGATGCCTGGCGTTGGAATGCTTGAAATCAAGATCGGTTGACCCATCCTCCGCATTAATTGTAGAGTACTGCTCCCATGACGAGGGAGGTGACTCGCTGATCACTCAGAATGTTGTTCCGGAACTCATCTTATTCGCTCGAAGTTGACCGACCATGTACAAATTAAAATTTAAGGGAGGTCCACGAAATGATCGCAAGCGGAGCTAAGAGAGACAAGCATTTCCCACTCTTTGCGCATGATAATCCACTTAGAAGGCTGCTTAACAGCCCTCGAAAGTACTGTCCCTATGTCAAACAGGATCATATCGTTGCTGACCTTGGTTGTGGTCCAGGATATTATGCTCTCGCTTTGGCTGAAAGCGTTGGTGCCAAAGGCCGGGTCTACGCCGTTGATTCAGATGAAAAGACCATTCGAGCGGTCGAAAGGAAGGCGACCAAACGTAGATACCACAATATCGAAGCACACGCTTCATCTGCCGCCAACCTCAGATTCATTGAAGACGAGTCGGTTGACTTCGTTCTTGTCGACGGGCTATTGTGTTCCATGGCACCACAAGACCACCAGTCAGCCGTCAACGAAATAAAGCGAATTCTGAAACCAAATGGAAAGGCATTCCTCAAGGCCGCCAAAGGCTCTATGAGCTACGTGGATAAAGCAGAGTGGGAGGAAATACTTGAGGGGTTCAAAGTGGAGCGGAGGAATTACGAGTCCTTCTTAGAGGATAGATGGGCACTTGTGTCCAAAGAGCATCAATAGGCACATGCTAGTCACGATTGTGCAGCGTACTTTCTGCAAATGGACAAAGCGCCTTTTGGAATTCCCCTCACTTGGTCATCTTCGAATCACAGTTAGGTTTGATCACGTCCAAATTCAGTTGTAAATTTTTTCTCCCATTAGATTGTACTTTCCATGATTGATACGAGCTTTTGATTGAAGAGATTTTCGTGTACAGCCCGCCATTCCCAGTATTCCGTCATAATGAGAAACCAGAGGGGACGGGGGTTGTCAGTATAACAATGCCCACCTTCACTGTCATGGGGCCCCCCTTTTCCCGTCCTCCTTACTCTCTGCAAGATATTGTATAGGTGAATAAACAGCAAAAGTGTAGTAGTTGTTTCAATCAGCTTGCATAAATGGAATAAGTGTCTTAATATATAGATATATATAGAGTAAATATTAGCTAATATACTGCTTTATTGACGTATAGTATCCAATTTGGGAGTGATGGACAGCATTAAAAGGTCACAACAGGCGCTATACTTCATATATGCAGTATAATCAATAGTTGGCCCCGGATATAGAGGGAGGTATCCAAGGTCATAGATGACCGGAAGTCGCCCTCGCGGAGAAATGTAACGGACTACACCAGAAAGGAGTCACCCCATGGGCGACAAGAAAGGCAAGAAGGACAAGGCCAAAGAGCATCGGCAGAAGGGAGCCAAACAAGCGAAAGCCGCAAAGCAGAAACAGGACAGGCAGCAGCCCCGGACCCCCTAAGCCTGGGGCCAACAAGACGGATGCACGGTACCCAGTGGGGCGCGCGGACGCTCCCCACTGGTCCCGTGATCCGCGCCGTTAAGCGAAAAAAAAATATGAAATCATGCAAATGCTGAAAAAATCAAATATTTACAGGCTGTTGCCCAAACAACAAAAATGATTCTGTACAACTAACTGATTGTTGTCAACCCCCGTCCCCGAAGTACCGCTGCAGGATTTGGCTCGCCGGGGGTGGCGTATGCACTGTGCCCGCTGCTGCAAGACGATGAAATAGTATTTGTATACCTTGAGAACCGTGCGAAGAAACGCTGAGGCTCTTTTTTTTATATCCCAAATACCGTTTTTCTGTGACTTGCCGTAGATGTTTCGTTAGATTTAATTCCATGAACAGGTTTAAATGACATACACAGGGGAGTAATGTGAACTATAAATACATCGACAGCGCGGGAAAGCTTGCCGCCCACCTGCACAGGCTGAAGGACGTAGGCCGGGATATGATAGCGCTAGACCTCGAGGGAGAGTTCAATCTTCACAGGTATGGTGAAAAGCTATGCCTGATCCAGATATACGATGGGAAAGACGCGGCAATTATCGATCCCTTCAAAATATCACTGGCGCATATAAAGCGGTTTCTTGAAAACAGATCGATAATGAAAATCATGTACGACGCCTCCGGGGACCGGGCGTTCCTGTATAAAAACTATGGCATCGACCTGCTCTCCATACTGGACCTCCAGGAAGCCGTGGGCCTTCTGGGTTATGAAAAAACGGGCTTGAAGTCGGTACTGAAAGAAATACTGAATATAGACGGAGGAAAATCGAAGAAAAAGT
>Ga0307378_10003165_pt1 | contig 24300 bp, 16 predicted proteins | sample UN1MG_FD_202238 | JGI IMG/M metagenome (GOLD analysis project Ga0307378, IMG submission 202238) | Soil microbial communities from Risofladan, Vaasa, Finland - UN-1 | ecosystem: Environmental > Terrestrial > Soil > Coastal area > Acid sulfate soil | place: Finland: Risofladan, Vaasa | collected...
ATGAGCCGGTAGCGGTCGGCGGCTTGCCTGTCGCAGGTGAGCGTGGGCCGGCCGATGGTCAGGCGTCGAAGCGCGGCCCAGAAGGGGCTCTCCGGGGCAAACGACGCCTCGGACGTGGCAATCAGGATCGCTTGCCCGCGACCGAAGCGGTTGCGGAGCACGGCCGGCGAGCGGCTCGGGTCGTCGAGCCGGGCGATCACTTCGGCTGTGGTCGGCCGGACCTGAACGGCCATGGGCAGGATGGCGACGGGCGCTCCGGCCAGCGCCTGTTGCATGTCCGGCGCGGCCGGAACGACGGGAATCGGCGCGGCGCGGTTGGTCGAGACGTCGCGGCCGGCCGTGTCCACGACCCGGATGGCCTCGACGTCGGCGTACGGTCGGTCTTCGCCCTGGAACAGCTCGCGGAGGATCGTGACGCGGATTCGGGCCGTGCGCACCGGCTTGTCCAACGCGATGGAGATCGCCCGGCTCTCGGCCCCGCGCACCGAGCCGACGAGCTTCCACGCGCTTCCGTCGTGCGCTTCCACGTCCACGTCGGCGACCAGGTACGGCCCGGGGCGGCTGACCAGTTCGATCTTGGCCACGTCGGCCGGCTCGGGCAGGGTGATCTCGGCCCAGTGGGGCATGGGCGTGCCGCCGGACGCCCAGGCGGTGGGCCGGCCGTCGAGGAGGTTTTCGGCCGCGTATTCCGCGGAGTACTCGGAGTCGACCGCCACCCGGGTCTTGAGCAGCTTCGGCGGGAAGACGACTTCGCCTTCGAGCTTCGCGCCGAAGACGTCGCCGAGAGCGTAGTCCTCCCGGCGCACGCCGCTTGCATCGAGCATCGAGGCATGGCCGAAAGCCACCAGCGTGCCGCCCTGGTTGACGTACCGGCGGATCTGGTCGGCGCGGGCTTCGTCCAGCATCGCACGTTCCGGCAGGAGGATCGCCCGGTAGCCGGCGAGCGACTCGGGCCTGGCAGCCCGGTGAAGAAGTAGTCCTTCGGTGACTTGGGTGCCACTGCTGGCTTGCCCAGCAGTGCTGCACAAATTCGCACGAAGATCACTGCTGGGCAAGCCAGCAGTGGCACCCCTTTTCAACGGGCTGCCAGCGCCGCCTTGCGGCCAGTCGTAGAGAACCTGGCCGAACGTGCCCGTGCGGGCGAGGGCGTCGCTGACGGCGAACGCTTCATCCCAGGCGGTCCGCTGCCTGGCGTCGTACCATTTCCAAAGCGTGTTGCGGGCCGGGAGGCCGGGGCCGTCGACCGCCGGAGAGCCGAGGACGATGCCCACGTCGGCGTACGGCCGGGCACCGGTCAGGACCGGCTCGGTCGCCTGGAACCACGCCCCGATCGCCTTCGCCCGGTCGAGGTCTTCGCCGAACACGCCGGAGTGGCCCGGCGCGAGCGCCATGTAGACCGTGGCCCCTTGACACAAGGCGACGGCCGCCGCGGCGATCGCCTGCTTCTCGGTCATCGAGGCGGGCGGGGGCGCGTCGTCCATGGGCGTGAACCACGAACTGCACAGGAGCAGGCCGATCTCCGTCGGCTTGGGGGTCACCCAGGCCATGCGCGCGGACTGATCCATGCGGTCGAAGCGGTGTGCTTCGACGCTCAGGTAATCGAGCCGGGGACCGACCTGCCGGGCCCAGACCGGCGAGCCGGCCAGGTTCCGCGCCGAGCCGTTGGACGTCCAAACGCACTCAGGCTGATGTTCTCGTGCGATGGCTCGTACCTCGTCGAGGTAGCCGGCCAGGGTCCGCGCGTTGAACTCGGCCAATCGCTCGGGCGAGGCCCGGTCGAACGGCTCGCCGACCATCTTCTCATAGCCCTGGGCCACCCACTTGCTCGTGGTGTCGAGCCGCTCGCCGAAGATGTCGAGCCAGATGCCGTCGACCCGGCCGTACCGGGTGAACAGCTCGCGGAGCTGCTCGACGGACGCCTTGCGGAACGGCGAATGCAAGGTTTGATACCGGGTCGGCCATCGGGGGCTGAACACGATCGGCTCACCCCGGCGGTCGAGGAGCGACCACTGGTCGAACTCCGGGTTGCCGTCGCTGATGGAGTTGTAGTAGTAGACGAGCCGCAGGTCGCCGCGGTGGCAGGCGTCGGCGACCTCGCGGACGAAGTCGCGGCGGGTCTTGAAGCCGGTGGTCTTCGTGTCGTGAAACACGAAGCCGTCGATCCACTTGTCGTAGAAGATCAGGTAGCTGGCCCCCGCCTCCTTGAAGCCGGCCACCCAGCGGTCGGCGTCCATCTTGTCGCCGAGCCCTTTCTCCCACTCGCGGATCGTGTAGTCGCTTTTCGGCTCGTAGATGTAGCCGGTCATCACGGCCAGCCGCGGCGAGCGGTACCAGGAGTCGTCGGCCGCGAGAGCCGCGGGGGCGACGAGGGCCATCGCGACGGACAGGGCAGTTCGGCAAGCGTGCATCGGTACTTCTCCGTCTGTTGCCGGTCACAGATTGGGGGGGCACGTGATGGGACGAACGAAGTTCCGGAATCAGCCTTCGGCCAACCAGGCCTTCTCGCCAAGCACCTGCCAGGCGACGCGAATGTGCTGTTCTCGGAACATCCGCTTTCGGTCGTTCCAGGAGTAGACTCCGGCGACCACGTCATCGGCAGTCGACGCGCCCTCCCGTTTGGCCACCCAGTGGACCGTCGCCAGCAGTTCCATCCCATAGGGCGTCTCGAATCCCCGAATCAGACCTACGACGCGGTCGAATCGCCTGCGCGTTTCGGGATGATTGCGCAGAAACGCCTCCGCCCGCTCCGAGGCCCGGGCGTTCAACTCGATCTGCTTCTCCGGGTCGTCCTCGGCATCGCCGTATCCGGTGATGAAGTGTCCTTCGACATGGCTGAGCACGTGCCGCAGTTTCTCCGCGTACGGGCCGTAGGGGCCTTTGACGAAACCCAACCGCAGGTTCTCCCTCGCTTCTTGCATGAAGTACATCAGCTTGTGAATCTCCAGCAGCGAGACGTACGGGTCCATCGCGGCCGCCAGGTAGCGGCGCATCAGTCCCAGCAGCGCCGCCCGTCCGGCCGTCATCTTCGGAGCCTTCTTGGACTTCGCCATCACTTCCGCAGCGGGTGCGCCGGCCGGTTCAAAAACCAGGACATCGACGTCCGGCAAGGCGCCGAACGCCTCTTCGATCATCGGTCGGACCTGGCTCCACTTCAGCCCTCCCAGCCCGCAGCCGAGAGGCGGGACGGCGACTGACTTGATGCCGCGTGCGCGGATCTCCTCGACGAGCGCCTCCAATCCCGCCTGAACGTCTTCGATGCGGCTCTTGCCTTTCCAGTGCCGCTTCGTTGGGAAGTTGATGACGTAACGAGGGTTCTCGAACCGGCTGAGCTTGAAGACGAACATCCTGCCGGGACGCAGCTCCCCCCGATCGCAGGCCTTCTTGTACGCCGCGTAGTTCTCGGGAAACTCCTTGCGGAACTGGAGTGCGATCCCCCGCCCCATCACTCCCACGCAGTTGACCGTATTCACCAGGGCCTCAGCGTCCGCCTGGAGGACGTCGCCCGTGCGAGACTCAATCATCGGCCTTCTCCTCAGAAGTACCATCCGCGTTCGACGGACGCAGGCGGCACGTGGTCGGCCTCGGCCAGCGCGGCTTGTACCTGCTCGAGGACCGTCTGATCCGCGACGCCGATCTTCTCAATCAGCGACCAGGGGAACGACTCGTACACGAGGAACTCTGCTTGTTTACGTTCTTTGACCGCGGCACCGCGGAAATCGGTCGCCTCGACCGCGGCCCAGTCCACTTCGTCCAGTCTTGCCAAGGAGTCGTAGAAGCTCGCATAACGTGTGCCGGCATTCGTGTTGCTGAACGTCCAACGCACGCCCTCTTCCTCGGCAACCCGCACGGTCTCGTACAGGTCCGCCTGGAGATGGACGATAGGCCGCTGCCCTTGGCGATAGCTCAACTCCGGATGATTGGCCCGGTAGAGGATGTAGAGCATGATCGACCGCGGGCAGAAGTAGAACGGCACGTACTGTCCGACGGTGGTGCTGGGATGGCAGGAGACTGCCAGCTCTTCCAGCCGTCGCCTCTTGATTTCCGACATGCCCACGACGACGCAGTCCAAACCCAATTCGCTCCGCTTGGCGTCCGACCAGAGCCTGCCCGCCCTGACGATCTGCGGCAGATTGCCGAGATGCGTGATGTGGTAGATCTTCGGTCGAGAGGGAACGGTCGCCATCGTGACTGTCAGTCTCTACCATCGGCCGCTGCGCGGACCGTGTTAGACGCCTCGTCTTCCTCCCCCAAATCATCGCTCTCCGTCGAGAAAACACAAGGGGGCGGGGGTGCTTGCGACTCCCGCTTCTCCAATTCGGCGTGGAACGCGCTTCAGCCAAGGTCAACCACACACCGGAACCCGATCGTAGCACATCGGTCGAGGCCCGGCCACGTGAGGAGGAACTTGGCGGCGAAGCTCGAGGGACGAGGGCCGCCGTCCGCGTACCAGTGCGAGCCTTCGGCCTGGTAGTGCGATCCGCCTTTGAGGATGGCGAATCGCGTGCGCCCGTCGCTCCGTTGGCTCTCGGTCCACTCCCAGGTGTTGCCGCACATGTCGTAGCACCCGAACGGCGAGCGGCCGTCGGGGAAGGCGGCGACGCCGGTCGTGCCGCCGCGCTCGCCCCCGTTCGCGCGGCCGGGCTCCATCCCGTTGCCCCACGGATACTCGAGCGCCTCGGGGCCCCCGGCGGCGAACTGCCATTCTTCCTCGGTGGGGAGACGTTTCCCGGCCCAGCGGGCGTAGGCCCGGGCGTCGTCCAGGTCGATGTAGACCGCCGGGTGGTCCTCCTTGCCCTCGGGCGGGCGCCCGGCGCGCCAGTGCTTGAGGAAATTCTCCGCGTGCCGCGGCTGGTAGCCCGAGGCATTCAGGAACTCCCCGTACCGGGCGTTGGTCACGGGTACCAGATCGATGGCGTAGGGCGTCAGTCGCACGTCCCGCTCCAGCACCCTCGGCTTGTGGAAGCCGGGCCGAACGTCGTCATGCGAGTTGTAGAACCCACATTCCCGGCTGCGGAAGGTAACCTTCATGCGCAGGTCCTGGGCCGGGATGGCGACCATGCCCTCGGGCAATCCGTCCATGGAGTAGCGATTCGTCGGCGCAGGCGGCGCGAGCACGGTTTCGCGCTGGGGGAACTCGGTGTTGAAATCGGCCCGGGCGTGGAGTTCCTTCTGCGCTTGCAGGAAGGCGGGAAAGTCACGGCCCAGGGCCGCGTCGGTGCCGGAGACGAAGCCGCCGATTCCACGCGGCCCGATGCTCCCGCGGAGCTCGAGCCGACCATCGCGAAGCGTGCCGGGGATTTCGACGCCCTGAATCAGGTCGAAGCAGCCACGCGGCGGTCCGGCGCGCGGCACTCGAAGCAACGTGCCCTCCACTCGCTGGTCGCTTCGATTGACCAGCGTCCAGAGGCGCAGGCCCTCGCCTTCCCACAGGCTTGCGTACACCTCGGGTTGCTCCGTCGGCACCAGGGGCGTCCAGCCTTCGCCGGAGAAGAGTTTCACGTAGCGGCGCTGGATGGGGAGCATGGACCGCAGGATCGAGCGGTCCCGGGCGTTCCAGCTCACGAGGTTCCCGAACACGTTCTCCCAGACCATCATCCCGCTGCCGTTCATCCAGGCCATGTGCAGCTCGGAGGTGTGGTCCGTGCTCCACCGCTTGATCTGGTGCTGCATGTGGCGCCGCTCGAGCCACTTGTTCCGCAAGACGCCCGGCACATGGCTGTCGTTGAACCACTGGGCCCAGGAGAGGTGGTGATCCGCGATCGACTCGACGGGCAGGGCCAGCTCGCTTTCGAGCACCAGCCCGGGGCGGAGACGGTCGAGCTTCTGGCGGAACTCGGCGGCGGCCTGGTGCATGGTGTCGAGGAAGATGCCGTCGGCGCCGGTCGCTTCGAGCAGGGCGGCCAGGGCGTCGAGGTCGGAGACGCCCTCGCGCCGCGTGCCCACGTCCCAGGGGTTGTAGTCGACGAACACCTTGACGCCCGAAGCGTGCAGCTCGCAGACCAGGGCCTTAACCCCAGCGAGCCCGCCGGGCATGTCGCGGTAGAAGTCGAACTGGTTGCGGTCGTCGAACCCGATCCGCGGGTAAGCGTGCCAGAGGACGACCGCGTCGTAGCCGCCGAACTCCCGTTCCGCCTGATCCAGAAACGCGTCGACGGTATAGCGGCCCTGCTTCGGGTCGTAGAACGTCTCGTCGCCCATCACCACGAAGCAGCACGAGTACGTGGAGGGAACCCAAGCGAAGTCGTCCCGGCGGTAGAGCGAATCGTCATACTGGAGCCGGTGCTTCGTTTCGTCGCGCCACTTCGCCAGGGCATCTCGATACGCGTCCCACAGCTTCGGATCGTTGGGGGCAGCGAAGAGGGATGGGTTCGGGTCGAGCTCGATCTGAGCGGGGCCGGTGATCTGCGCCGACGCCAAGCGCGTGCCCGGCCACGCCGTCGAAGCCGCGAGCACGCCGCTTCGTCTCAGAAATCGTCGCCGGTCGATTTCATTCATGGGTCTTGTGCAGCTTACATCCAGCTCGTGGCGTACAACAACATCGCCAAGAGCAACGCCGCTCCGATCAACGAGACGACGAATATCAGGATCAGGCCCCCGCAGCCGGCTCGGGCACCGGGGCCGGGGGATCCGCCGGGCAGTCCGGTGAACATCGGCTCGACCTCCGCGTCACTCCACGAGACTGGTCGACTCGGCCGTGGGGAAGTTGTCCGGAATGGGCGTCACGCACTTGCCCGTCGCGGCCCATTCGCAGCAGCGGCGGAGCGTGACCTGGAAGCCGACGCACTTCATCGGGTCGAGCCCGCCCACGTGGCCCATCAGGTTGGTGACCACTTTGCCCTGGCCGTAGGGCACCCACCAAACGATCGGCTCGTGCTTGCCCGTGCCGCGGCGGCCTTCGCCGGGGTCGGAGTAGGCGGTCAGCAGGATGTGGACGTTCTGGGCCGGGCCCCGCTGGCCGTGGTAGAGCTCATCCTTCTTGTGCTGCCAGTGGAGGGGCATGCCCTGGGTGATCGGGTGGTCGGGATCCCGGGTGGTCATCATCCAGTCGTACTGCGAGCCGTGGCCCATGCCGCGGCCCTCGCCGGGGGCCTCGCGGGCCACCGTGCCGTCGTCGTCCGTGTAGAGGCTCGCGCCGTAGGTCGGCCGGCGCCAGAGCAGGGCGAGCATCTCCTCGAACTCCTTCCAGCCGGTGAACGAGTTGTTGGCCGCGTGGATGGCGACGACCCCGCCGCCGGAGCGGACGTAGTCGACGAAGGCGTTCTTCACCCGATCGGGCCACATCCGGCCGTTGTAGTCGAGCACGACGCAGTCGAACCGGTCGAACTTCGGCTGCCAGGCGTCCCAGTCGGCTTGCGGGGCGTCCTTGGGCGGGGCGTTGTCGACGGTCACGTCGAAGTGCCCGGCCGCCTTCAGAATCCCCTCCATCATCGGCGTCGACTTCTTCCAGTCGTGGTTGTTCTGCCCGCCGATGATGATCACCTTGATCTTCGGCTCGGCGGCCGACGCGGGAGCGAACGCCGAGGCCGTGACAATCAGAGCGGCCAATGCGAGACGTGCGATGCGGTTCATGGAAAGGCCTCGGAGTTGGGTATCAGCGATCAGCAGTCAGCAATCAGCCAAGTGCAGGGTGGGTCGGTATCGAACGGACGGGAACCGTACGCTGCCGGGCAAGATCGGCAGCGTAGGCGATTGCCGCCTGGACGTCTTCCGCCGTGAGCGACGGATAGCTGCCGAGCAACTCGTCCAGCGGGACACTCGCGGCGAGGTTGTCCAGCACCACCGAGACCATGATTCGGGTCCCCTTGATACACGCCTGCCCGTGGCAGACGGCCGGATCGACGGTAATCCGCTCTTGCCAGTTCATTGGGTTATCTCCAGGGGAACGGCTATAAACTACCGCATTCTACCGGATTCTGGCGGACAGCGTCAGTTCGGGAACGCGCTCGTCGGAAGCTCCAGCTTCCGTCACACCCACTCCCACTCCTTGAGCCACTGGTAGTGGCCGGGCAGGTTGGCCCACATCTGGTCGGTCATCTCTTGGAACCGCTCCTGCTCGGCCAGATCGAACTCGCGGCGCTCCCGGACGGCCCGGGCGGCGTTCTTCACCTGGTCGACGGTGATCAAGCCCGGGATCGACGCGGCCAGCACGTCGCACGAGAGGGCGTAGCGGAGGCACATCCGCGCCCGCTCGTCGTCCTCCTCCTTGGTGGGCGAGTCGGGCTCGCCGAGCGACTGGAACACCGTGCCGCTGGCGAACGGCTTGATCCCGATCATGCCCGCGTCGTGCTTGCGCAAGGCGTCGAACATGCTGCCGACGGGCTTCTCCTTGCTCCCGGCGGCATAGGGCGTGATGACCACTTCGAGCTGGGGGTACTTGGCCACGGCCTCGGCGATCCAGGGGCGATGGTGGGTGGAGACGCCGGTGGACCGCGCTTTCCCGGCCTTTTTGCCCCACTCGAAGGCCTCCATCACCGTCTCGATTTCGTGCATGCTGTTCCGGGTCGTCTGCTCGCGGAGGGTGATCCGCCACACGTCGACGCATTCCAACCCCGTGGTCCTCAGGCCCTCGTCGAGATTTCGCTTGAGCGCGTCCAGGGAACCGGCAACCTGGGGGTCGCGGCCCCCGCCCCAGTCGAAACCGAGGTAGACCTCCTCGCGGCGGCTGCCCAGGGCTTCGGTGTAGACCTTCACTTCCCCGGTACTGCACGCGTCGATGTAGTTGATCCCGTGGTCCAACGCGGCGTGGACACAATCGCAGCGGTTCTTCTTGAACTCATCGGTCCCGTGGCGAAACGGGATCCGCTTCCAATGCCCGCCCATGCTCACGGCCGAGATCATCAGGTTGGTCCGGCCCAGCCGGCGGTACTCCATGTTCGGGTTGTAGCTGCGGGTTTTCGTGGGATCGGGCGGCTCGGCGGCCGCGCGAGCCGCCTTGCCGATCATGCCCGCCCCCAAGGCGGCGCCCGCCGCCGCGGCGGCCGTGTCGTGGACGAACTCGCGTCGGGACACTCGATTATCGCTCATTGCGTTTCTCCGGATAACGGTTGCTCTTCGGTTCGACACCTTGGCCGCGCGTCTCGCGGCGCCGGCTCCACGATAGGGTGCGGTGCCGCTACGTTCGCTTCAACTGATTCGCGCCCGGCGTCACCTGGTCGATATTCGGTTTCACGTCGTAGTCGACGTTGCCCAGCGTCCAGGCGAAGCCGCCCAGGGCGATGGTCTGGAAGAAGGGGTTAATCCAGATGTCTTCGCGGTGGCCCAGCGAGGTGTAGTAGACGCGGCCCTTGCCGTGCATGCGGGCCCATGTGCTGGGGAAGTCGGGGCGCTGGTAGCACTCGCCCTGCATGTACTTGGTCTCCTGGACCAGGATCACGTGCAGGTCCTTGGCGAAATTCTTCGAGGCGTACCATTCTTCAGTGAACGAGATCCCCTCGGCGCAGCCGAGGTTCCCGGCGCCCGGGAAACGGGACGTGATCACGAGCGATGCCTCCTGCTGGGCGCCGTGGGTGAGGAACTCGCCGCCGAGCATGGCGATGTAGGGATCGACCTCGGTCTGGATCTCGTCGCGCGCGCCCGGGGAGTGGAACGAATCGGTGGCTGCGTGGAAGGCGACGAACCCCTTGCCGGCGGCGATCGCGTCCAGCAGCTTCTGCTTGCCCTGGGGCGTCATGGGGGCCGTCCCTTGCTTGTTGGGCCGGGTGAGGTCGCCGGAGGTGTAGAAGGCGATCACGTCGTACGGGGCGAGATCGCCGTCGAAGACGCGCCCGTCCTTGGTGCACTCGACCTCGAAGCCGGCCCGCTTGCCCATCTCGGTGAGCACCCTCTCCGAGTGGCTCAACCGGTCGCCTTCGCGGTGGACCACGGAGTGCTCGAACCCGGCGCTTCGGGTGAAGTAGAGCACCTTCTGTTTCTTTGCCTCGGCGGCGGCCACCCAGCGGAGCGGGAAGGCCGAGAGTCCCAGCGCCGCCAGCGACGTGGCCTTGAGCATCTCGCGACGTTTCATCATGCGATCTCCAATGCGGGGGTATTCGAGACGAGCCGAACGCGGCGGCCGCCGCAAACGGGGCAAGACGCCTGACCCTTCGGTCGCGGCACAACCAGCGTCTGCCTTCCCTGGAGCCCCCTCGCAGCGGCCACTCTCGGCGACTGCCAGAATACACGCTTAGGACGCCGTTCGCAACGGTGACGCCAAACAGCCCGTCAAGAGGCGTCGTGGCTCCCAGCCAAACCGGAAGATGGGGGGCCAGCGCGCACTCCGAAGTATCTTCGCCCCATTGTCCACGGTTAATCTTGAAGGAGAAAGGCGCAACCGGCGCTGCCCACACGATGCAGTTTCGCGACTCGGTCGAGGTGCGGCGCTGGAAACGTAAGGATTTCGACGGCGGCGCCCAGTCTGACTTCGATGTCTCCCGCACAGTGCGGCTCGCGGAATGCCCCGTCATTCGGCAGCGCCACCCGTGCCAGGCACGTCGGTGTGAACTGCGTGCACTTCAGTGCTTCCAGGGACCCAGTGTCGCGATAGTATTGCTCAAGAAGCTCGAAGACCTCTTGCCGCACGTGGCCATATGAATTCTTGAAGCCCGCCGATACGATCACTCTCGAAGGCTGCACGGCCTGAAGGAAGTCTTCCAGCGTCCTTTTCTCGACGTTGACGGAACTGATTCCCGGCCAATCCTCCGGCCAAGCACCGTGATGCGGGAATTTCAGGACGTCGGCGCGAATCGACCCCTCCGACTCCCTGTCAAGAATGAGAGAGATCCCGGTGAGCTGCACCTCGGCCGCGAGTAGCATGCGCCGACGTTCGCCACTGCCGACCGTGGCCTCCACCATCAGCACGCCCGCAGTTTCGTTGATATCTTGGCCGACCAGCGAGCTCTGATCCGCGTAGGCCGGATGAACGACTGCAACGTGGCAGCTATCCGAGAAAACGGCCGCGAAGCGGGGAATCAGGTTCAGGTTGGTGTTGAAATTCGCGTACAGGTAGTCAGGGTTCCGCCGTTCCTCCAGCCTGCTGAATTGTCCGATCAGCCGTGTGAGCTTGACGTAATCGCTCTCCCTTCTCGCATTCAGACGGTCTTGGTTGTAGAAGATCCCGAGAATCCTTCCAGTCAGCGGGAACTCGGCGATGAAATCCGACGCGCCTTCGGTGTGGTCGCGATCCGAATGAGACAGGAAAAGGACGACTTCGGAGATGCCCACCTCATCAAGAAAATCGAGCACCTTGTCGGCGTCGTAGACATCGACGACGAAAGCCCGATCTCCATCGGGCAAGAGGCCGACGATTGCGTCGCCCTGTCCGACGTTGAGCATGCGCACACGTACCGTATTCGGCATAGCCCCTCTTTCTACGCGTCGGTGTGCAGAGCCTGAAAGCCCGCCATCCTCTCGATTTCCGAAGGCTCCATGTAGGCGTAAGGCAACGCGCGGAATTCGCGAAGCAACCAGGGGTCCTGCAAGTCGGCGGGCTCGCGCCGATTGGCCGGGGCAAGGCAAGTGAACTGGGTCCCTTCGCGTAGGGCCCAACCGGGCATGTGCATCGGCAGAGGCACCTTGAGCGGCCCGCCGGCCTTCTTGGCGTATCGCGGCAGGTCGAGGGTCACCTGCTGTCGCTTGACGTCAACCGAGACAACCGTTCCCGTGATACGCCGGTATTTGGCGCCCGCAACAGGCAGATGGGCGTTTTCCGGCGCGTCCACCCAAGGCTCCGTCATTCCTTGGAGGAACTTGGTGAGCAGGTCGACGTCACGCTTCCTCAGACCGTAGGACTCTAGAACCCGCTCGTTGATCTGGCCGGCCAGCCGCAGGAACTCAGAGGCTTCGGTTCCGGGGCGGACGTCCCACAACGCAGTGTCGTCGGTGACGGTACGCTCCAACTTGGAAGTCTTCTCAACCAAGCGGGGGATCTCTGGATCCAGTTCCGAGGGGAGGGGAAGCGAATGGAGCACGACGTCCAGGAGCCCCCTCGGAGGCGCACAAGTGGCCACCCATGCATGCGCAACCGGCCCGTTGAGGACAGCGGTTAGCCATAGCAGCACGTCCCGGCTGCTGTATGTGGCGAGCATCTGATTCACCCAGTCCGCATTCTCGCTCGATGTGCCCCGTAGTCCCAGACACCGGAAGTCGTGCTTCGGAAACACGCCAGAGTCATCAAGGGCTGCTGCCAGTTGCAGGTTCGAATTGCGATTCGTCCGTGCCCGCACAATGACCTTTTGACCCCGGTAGAGCGGCCAGTGTCGTCGTTGCGGCCACAGGGCTGTAGACGGATCCACATACCTGTATATAGGTTTCGGGTCGTCCTCCCAGTCTTCGGGCAACAGGAAAAACGGCTTCAGCGCTGTCTGAATTCGCAGGTACGGGACGAACCCGCTCGACGCGCGCCGCGAGAATGTTGCCTTCTCTCGAGGTGCGTTGATCCCTTCCGCACTCACGCACAGCTTAGACAGCGATCGATCGAGAGCCAACTTCCGCCAAACACAGTCAATCGGACTTGCGATGATACGCGAGTCCTTGTCCTCCCGCCAGGACACATCAGGACGCCCAGGCGGGCCGGTCGCGACGAACGTCCAGGTGGAGCGGAGGCGCTCACGCAACGCCTCTACAGATGGTCGGCGGCGGGAGTATGTAGGTTTGAACAGAACCGGCCTCCGGACTTCGCCGCTTGGCCCGCGCTTTCGCGCAATTACCACACACGTCTCTTGCTCCGCCCTCAATCCGACGACGTAGGTGGGTGCCTCCCATACTTCGAGGAGTTGGGTCTCTCGCAACAAACGCTCGCGGGTCTCCGGACATTTCTGCCTGCGCATTTTGAGGAATCCCCCGGGCATGACCATCCCGAGGAACCCTCCGGGAGCAAGCAGCTCGAGGGCTTTCGAGAGGAACTGGTTGGCAGACTGCTGTCCGCCGCCGGCTGCCCCAAATGGCGGGTTCCCAACTACGACGCTCGGCAGAACGCCGCCGAAGTCCTGAGGTCTCAGCCCGAGCGCGTCTCTTCCCCAGAGGGCTTGGGGCTCGGGTATCTCCTTTGTTTCCCTTCTCTTGATCCAATGCTCCAAGAGATACGCGAGGCGTGTAACGAGTATGGCGATTGCGTCGGTATCGTTGCCGATCACGTGGCGTCACAGATGGTCGAGCACGCTGGCCTCGGCATCGTGTTCCCTCGCGTCGAAGACGTCGCGAAGGCGCTCGGTCGCGGCAAGAAGGAAGCTGCCCGACCCGCACGCGATGTCCGCGACAAGGCGTTCGGAAGGACGAAGTTCCTCGACCGGAATCCTGTCGACGATGTGCTGTGCAACCGACCGGGGCGTATAGTGTATGCCGTTGAGTTCTACGTCCTTGCCGCGCCTGCGTTCGGCCGTCAGCGCCGTCTCATACAAGTAGCCGAGGGACTCAGGGGGCACCATGGAAAAGGAGGCAGGGCCCGTCAAGTGCGCCATCAGGCATTCGAGCATGCCGTTGACGCGATGCGTTTTCAGACGCTTGTCCAGTCTGCCCAAATCCTCGCTGACCACTTGCTGAAAGAAGCCATTCGCCGCGTGCTCGGCATTCGCCAGGATCTCCCTCGCATTTGTGGTCTGCCCCGAGGTGCCGAAAAAGCCCTTGTCTTCGAGGATCCGCGCCGCCAGAAGTGCAATAGCCACCCGGAAGAACGCCCTGCGCTCTTCTTCGTACTCCTTTTCGGAGCCCTTCTTGGGAAGCACGTCGCCGAGCCACGTCGCCTTGGAAAGGCCTCGATGCAAGAACTGCACCAACTCTTCGCGGCGGGCGTGGTAAACGCCGTCGAAGAGGTATCGCTGCCCGCCTCGAAGCCGCGCCAAAGCTTCCCGCTCCAGATCACGGCGGTGCTGGCGGAATCGGCTCCGAAGCGACGCCTGATCGAAAGGGATATCTCGAATCAGCTCGGGGCATTGCCAGCACTTCAACCACAGGTCCGCGGTTCCATTCCCTGCAAAGAGCGTGCATGGAGCGGCAGTGAGCTCGAACAGTTGTCGCGCTCTGGCGAACCCGCTTTCCTTGTTCTGCGTCAGGTCGAGGCGGTCCAACTCGGCGACCAGCGCCGTGGTGTCCCAATTGTGCTCACGCTCGTCGTAGAACGCCACAACGTCCAGGCGCGACGGGGATCCGTCCGGCCAGCTCTGCGGGTCGTCGTCTTCGCGCCAGCGGCGCAGCTCGTCGTGGTCACTGACTTGCCAGTCGCATTGGACGTGGGCCTCGCTGTAGCCAACGTCGCTGAGAACGCTGAGCAACAGCGCGCGTCGTTCCTGGACCTCGCCCGCACCCTGGCTCATCCGCTACAGTCCCCCAAGCCCGCTGCCTTAATCACGGAGCGCCGAACAAGGATTGTGCCCGAGCGTGCGCGTAGTGTACAAAAGAACACATTAGAAAACAACACCGATCAGGCGGCTTCTTTCTCCACTCACGATCCCTGCCGGCCTGGACCGTTCGTTCGGACGTAAGTCTTTGGCACCGTGAAACTTGAGCCGCCGGTCGCATTGGACGCAATCGTATGACAAGTGAACCGGCTTGGCAACAGCACCTCGCCCCCCGGGGGGAGAACGGCCCGATTGCTGCTCCGCGCCAGGCGGGGTAGGATCGGAGCGGTCGAGTATCGCGATCGGAGATCCAATGCAACGCCCCCGCAGAGCGACGATCGCGTTCGTGCTCCTGGCCTTCTTCCGCACGAGTTTGGGTACCCACGCCGACGCCGGTGAGATCGGGCCGCGCAAGGCCGAACAACAGACCGCCGAGGCACGGGAATCGCCCCGTGACCTCTCCCCGCTGATTGAGACGATCTTGGAACGGCACGAGCTGCCCGGCATGGTCGCGGCGGTGGTTGAGGGCGAGAGGACGGCGGGGGTCGCAGCGGCGGGCGTCCGTCGGAGGGGGAGTCCGGAGAAGGTGACGGCCGACGATCGGTTTCACGTCGGCTCCTGCACGAAGTCGATGACCGCGACGCTGTGCGCGATGCTCGTGGAGGAAGGAAAGCTGTCTTGGGAGTCGACGCTCGGCGCGACGTTTCCCGAGCTGGCCGAGTCGATGCGGCCCGAGTATGACGCGGTTACGCTCGAGCAGCTTTTGACCCACCGCGGCGGAATGCCGAGCAACGTGGATCGCGGCCTGCTGTTCTGGCACCTTCGGCGTCTCGTGACCACGCCCACGGAGGACCGACGCTTGCTTCTCGAAGGAGTCGTCAAGCAACCTCCGGCAAGCGAGCCCGGCACGAAATTCCTCTATTCCAACACCGGCTATGCCATCGCCGGCCACATGGCTGAGCAGGTGACAGGAGAGCCGTGGGAAGACCTGATGAGGCAAAGGGTCTTCGAGCCGCTCGGCATGAGCACGGCCCGCTTCGGGGCGCCGGGCGTTCCGGAGGTGGTCGACGAGCCGCGCGGACACCGGGCGTCGGGGCAACCCATCGAACCGGGGCCGCTGGCCGACAATCCGTCCGTCATCGGCCCGGCGGGCACCGTGCACTGCTCGATTGGCGATTGGGCGAAATACATTGCGTTGCACCTTCGCGGCGCCCAGGGCGAGGCGAAGCTGTTGAAGCCGGCGACGTTCACCAGGCTCCACACGCCCGTCGGAGATGAGCCGCCACGGTACGCCATGGGCTGGGGCGTGGCCCGGCGCGATTGGGGCGGGGGCGACGTGCTCACGCACGCGGGCAGCAACACCATGTGGTTTGCCGTGACGTGGCTTGCGCCGCGGCGCGACTTCGCCGTGCTGGTCGCCTCGAACCAGGGCGGCGACGAGGCGGAGAAGGCGTGCGACGAGGCGTCTCGGGCGCTGATCCGGGACTGGTTGGCTCGGCAAGGAGGGAGCCGCTAGCGGTCCGGTCTTGCGCGGTGCGTTTGCCGCGACAGGACCGATGGGGTCCGGGCGGCGAAAACGGGGCGAGCGGGCCCCTCGAAGACCCGATGGGCCAGGTTGTCGTAAGTGCTTTTATCACAGAGGGTTACGGCAAGAGCTTCCCCGGGGAACCCCCGGTTTAGGTGGCACCCTAAGGGTCTCCCCAATCTGGAAGCAACTTCTTGCTTTGCCTAGCTTGCCCAACTAAGATCAATAGTGTAGGTCTCGTGTCCGCCCAGGCGGCGGTGTTTTGTTGGACTGGTTTGTTTACCTCGTCAATCTCACGCTCCCACCCTTGGCGGCTCGCCAGTGCGGTGGGAGCGTACCGGTCAGATCCCGTGGAAGTGGAGAAGTTGCTCATGCGTTGGCCACTAATCGCTTACCGGATGGTCTTCTTGCTGACGGCGGTTGCTTTGGCCGTGAGTGGCCCGTTGGCAGACGTGACGTTTGGACAGACGCCTACCGGCGGCCAGCAGCAGGGTGCCGGTTCCGCGGGCGTGGTGATCGATGCCAAGGGGGTGCTCCACAAGCGGTCGGTCGCCGACCCGGGCGGACAGGTCACCCGCGGACGGATCGCCGCGACCAAGGCGTCGATGCCGCCTGAGCTGACTCGCTCCAGCCCGTCGCGGAAGATTTCGCTTCCCCGGCTGGAGAAGGAGATCATCAAGAAGGGCGGCGTGCCGACCGACGAGATGCGTTACCTGGCCGGGTTGCAGCGGGTTCGGCACGTCTATTGCTATCCCGAGAGCGGCGACGTGGTGATCGAAGGTCCGGCCGAAGGGTGGATCAACGACGTCACCGGACGCGTCGTGGGCATGACCAGCGGTCGGCCCGTGGTGCAATTGCAGGACGTGGTGGTCGCGCTCAGGGCGTTTTCACCTGACGGTGAAGGCGCTCGGGTGATCGGCTGCTCGATCGACCCGACGGAGGAGGGCCTGGCCGAGATGCAGCGGTTCCTTCGGACTTCCGGTTCCAATTTTGCGCGGGGCCAGGAGCAGATGGTCGCCGCGTACATGCAGAACGGCCTGCGAACCGCCCTGGGGATGCAGGAGATCACGGTCAACGGGGTTCCCGCCGACACGCACTTCGCCCAGGTGCTGGTGGAGGCCGACTACCGGATGAAGCTGATGGGCATCGGGCTGGAGGAGCCGCCGGTGCGGATGGTGAGCTTCGTCGAGCGTGTCAATCCGGCGGCCGTCTCGCGGAACGCGTTGTTCCGCTGGTACTTCGTGCCCGACTACCAGTGCGTGCGCCAGAGCGAAGACGGCCTGGCGGTGGAGCTGGTGGGCGACGGGGTCAAATTGGTGGGCGAGGATGAATTGGTCTCCGCGGCCGGCCAGCGCCGGGGGCTTTCTCGCTCCAGCAGCGCAAGCCAGATGTTCACCACGAGCTTCACCAAACAGTACCCCGAGCTCGCTCGATACTCACCGGTCTACGCCGAGCTGCGGAATCTGATCGACATGGTCGTGGCCGCCGCCTACATCCAGGAGCAGGACTTCTGCGGCAGGACCGGCTGGAAGATGGAGCTGTTCGGCAGCGAGGAGGCGTTCGCCGTGCGCACGTACAACGCCCCCACGCAAGTCGAGTCGGCCGTGGCGGCCATCTTGAAGAGTGGCCGGCTGATGACGCCCATCGGCGGCGGAGTGGAGATCGAAGCGGCCAGGGCGCTCGCGCCCGAGAACCTGCTCGAAGACGAGAACGGCAAGGTCGGCCAGCTCCGCCGAGAGACCACGGTTGAGCTGGCCGAAGGCCAGTGGTGGTGGGACTAGCGGCTTCGCCCGGCTCGCTTCATCGCGTGAACGGAGAACCCGGAAGAACCGGGTTTCCGTTCCTTCTTCCTCAGGGTGCGTTGGGCGGACCCGGGTTCGGTTGTCTCCTTCCTCCAGGACGAAGGAAAAGGGCTCGTCCGGCGTCGAGCCGGTTCAGTCCTGGAGGAGCTTTCGCCAGTTGCGCCCTTCGGCGAGCCAGTCGAGGTTGAAGCGGGCCACGGCCACGCTCTCGTAAAGCTTCTGCTTGCCTCGCTCGAAGAGCAGGTAGACGGAGCCGTCGGGCGCGGCCGCCAAGGAGGAGTAGGCGCTGGGGCCCTCGTACACAAGCCGCTTCACCGGCCAGGTTTCCGCGCGGTCGAAGCTCGCCCACACCGTCATCCGCACGCGCGAGCCGCCCGGGTCGTCCGGCGTGCTGAACAGCAGGACGTCCTTCCCCTCGGTCGCTTCAAGGGGCAGACGCACCAGACCCGCGTTACACCCGTAGCTGGGCTTGGTGCCGTACTTGAAGTAGAAAGGCTGGCCGACCTCGTAAAGGTGGTCCGACACGCGCCAGTCGACGAACATTTGCCCGCCGTCGTGGCTCCAGGCGATGCGCCTGCGGTGGTCCACCGACATGTGCGAGCGGGAGTTGTAGTAGACGTCGCCGTTGGAGAGCTCTGCGAGTGTTCCCTCGCCGGTTCCACTCTGGACCGGTGCGCTCGTCTGCCAGGTCTTTCCCCCATCGTCGCTGTAGATGGCCGTGTTGTAGTTGTACGGCCACCACTCCTGGTCGTTGTTGCCTTTGGGTGGCTGCACCCGAGCGGGCATGAGCAGCCGGCCGTTGTGCTTCCCGTAACGGAGCGTGACCCCCGATTCCGAGCAGCCCGTAACCGCCGGGATTCCGTCCGGGATCCCGTGACCGAGCGGATTCGCTTGGATGACGATTTCCTCTCGGCTCCACGTCTTCCCGTGGTCACGGCTTCGCCAGAGGTAGCCGGCCCTCGCGCAGACGACCATCACGTCCCCAGTGCCTGCGTCGACGATCGCGCTGCCGCCGGCGTCGTGGCCCACTTCCCGGACCGGACTCCAGGTCTTGCCGCGGTCCTCGCTACGGCGGAGCAGCCGGCCGCTTCGGGCGAAAGCCAGGACCGTCCCGTCCGTCGCCACCACGATGTTCGGGATGCGCGTCGACTCGAAGAGGTCCTGCACCTCGAAGACGGGCGAGGTCTCAGGCGACGAAGCCGTTTCGGCAAAGGAGCGTCCGAGCATCAAGCACGAAACGACCGCGGCCAGCACGGCCCACGGCGGCGCGTGCGATCGTGCTCTCCCACGTGGGATGCCCGAGAATGACCGGTCGCGTGTTGGTCGGGTGCTTCGCGTTGCGGGAACCGTCGATGCAGTCGTTCTCACGTTTCGTCTCCCTCTTCTGCGCAAGTTGACAATAGACAATAGGATGCACAACGTGTTGACTGGTTCAAATCCCCGGCATAAGACCGCACTTGTAAAAAGTCGCCGGTCCCACACGCGCGAAGCGGAGCCTTGCGGTCCGGTCTTCTCAAGCTGGAGCATGTGAACCAGTAAATGCCAATGGTCATGGCCTTGGCGAGGCTATGCCCTCGCCCCGAGTCGCACGGTAGGTTCTTCTGAAGTCGTTCGAAAGGTAGACATTGAAAAAGTCGTTACACGAGCGAGACACAGGCGGCGGGGGCGAGTGCTGAACAATGCGAGTCGATCACAATGATGAGGCGTGCTCGAAAGGAATCTTGGAGCGCTTCACGCCGGGACTGCTGGGCGCTTTGTATGTTAGCCTGTCGCATCTCGAACCGACCGGCCGAGTGAGGCCGGTCCGGCGGTTCTGGAGCATTCTGTTAGCTCGACTTCTGCCATTTTCACACGCCGGTAAACCCCGTATTCCCCGATCCTCCCCTGGTTTGCCCAGGGTTTTCCAGCATGGCGCTTGTGTGAAAATGGCAGAAGTCGAGCTTAGGCCTCGCCCCACCGGGGCACATGCAACGCCTAAGGCGGGGAGGACGCGTGATTTCCGCCCTCGCCCAACCTGAGTCTATCGGACGCGGCCGCGAGAGGTTTCTTGGCATCTCTTCGCAGGCGCCTCGCGGGTGTAAGCACGATGCGCCCTGCGACCACGAGGAGAACAAGCGCAAGTGCTAAGCAGGCAAGTGAAACCATCGTAGCCGTAGCAGTCCTCCCAGAGCCATTCCATCCGCAGAAGATCATGAACACTACAGGCAAGAGAATCATAACGACGAAAAGCGATTCCGATAGAAGTTCGTTACCCGCGTATTCCTTGGCCGCATCGCAAAGAGTCCTTTCCCGTGTGCATAAGAGCGCGCTTGCGACGGCGTCGCGATCCTTCAACTTGAAGCCACATGCGCCACTAACGATTGCGAGCCCGGTATATGCTGCCGCTGGTTCGGCCGACAGTTCGGTTATGAGGGAATCGAAACTGCCGGAGAGCAACAGAGACCTCCACTCCGCTAACTTCCTTTCGGTTTCCGCGAGAGCCTCGGAGACGCTTGCCGACTCAGGAAATCCATTCTTCTCCAGTGCATGAAGAGCCTCCAGCCAGTTCCCAGGCAATCTGTTTGCGTACCCTAGAATTACTGTAATTGGAACCCATCGACATGGATCTTCGCGCAAAGCGACAAGCAAGCGAAAAGCGCGTTCGCGCGTGCTAAACGTACTCGATTCATTGAGCAGCACGCTGCAGAGTCCGCGCACGAGGCTCGCACGTGCTGCCTTGTCTGCCTTGATACGCTGTTTCATTCGATTTCCGAGGCGACGTTGGTTCGTGACATAGTCACACGAGTGCTTGAACATTGCCGTCCACTCCTCATCGAACTTTGTCTCAGGGAATCGTAGTAGTAACTCTAGGCCCGCCACCGATGCCTCTGCCGGCGACGAATCCTTATCAGATAGACGCTCGACTATTTCGGATATGTCCTTGTCTGCGGGAGGCGAGACGAGGCATTCAACGACGGCTCCCCAAATCGCGGCGCGTGGATTGACGTGCGCGATTGATCGCAGGCTTGTGATTAGGGGGAGATAGTGCTGTCCTTCTGGAGACTGCATCTTCCTTGCAACGAATTCGGCGGCCTCAGCCTGAAACACTACATCCAAGTCATTACTGGCAAGTAGGTTTATCAATGCCTTAGCCCTTTCACATCTCCATGCAAACGCAAGCGCCCAGCCCCGCATCGCCACGCCAGTATGAAATGTAGCGATCAACGCTATCGCCCCACCGAATGCCATGACGCCGAATGCGATTACTAACGCCCCGACTGTGATGACCGGCTCGCGCGAGAGGCCATAGCCGTACTCGCGCGCTCCTGCGTCTTCGGCCATTGCAGCGCCACCGATGGCAACGGCAAGCCCTACAGCGCAAGGTATGACAAACAATGCGCAGCACGCCGCTATTCGAAAACCAGCCATCGTGGAGATCGCAAACTTGAGGATGAGGTTTCTGTGACGGCAGCCGGAAGCGAAGGGCACCTTTGGCACCGCCAGGCCCGACGCCAACGATGCCACAGACCATATACCCAGCAACACGTAGACAACGTACTGCATAGCAAGCTCCTTCGTGCGAGTAGAGAGCTCGCTCCGTGCGAACTGGTTGGAATTCTAGTCCCAGGAAGACCGCGCCGCAACGGTTAGCCCCGCCCACTTGTGTTGCACTCGCGCAAGGTGACCGAGAAACGGTCCATCCATGATCAGCTTCTGCACGAATGCGAAGCTGGCAGCAGGTCGGCCGAGGCGATCGACGGGATTCTGGACCGGGGGCCGGCTTCCATTGGGTAAGTGTCTGCAAAATGAGCAAATGAGCACAACTCGCGGTGGTTGCACGGGTTGCGTCGCAGAAATGCGAATGCTTCGGATCGCTCCTGCGCTGCATGGCACGACTCGCCTTCGCTTTGCGGCTGGTCAGCGAACTGGCCGCGGCGTGCCTGGAGTGTCTGCTCGCCGGCTAGCTTATCGGCAGGGAAACATCGCGACCAGTGCCGCAAGCGGCTACGCGTTCACGGCACGCTGTCCGCCGTCAGCCCGTACTTGCGCATCAGCGCGTGGAAGTTGGTCCGTTGGATGCCCACGTCCTCGGCGGCTTTGGTGACGTTTCCCCCGGAGCGCTCCAGGGCCTCGACGAGGAACCGGCGCTCCAGCTCCTGCACGGCGGCGTCGCGGACCTGCTGCTTGAGTTGCTTGAACTCTTCCCAGTTGGTGGGCAGTTGAGTGACGGCCGAGCGTTTCGGTGCCTGGCGGATTTCCGGGGGCAAGTGTCGCGGTTCGATGCGATCGGAATCGCAGAGGATGGCGATCCGTTCGACGATGTTGCGGAGTTCGCGGACGTTCCCCGGCCAGCGGTAGCTTTCCATCATCGCCATGGCCTCGGGCGTGAAGCCGTCCATTTCCACCTCGTTCTTCTTGGAGAAGCGTTCGAGGAAGGCCATGGCCAGGATGGGGACGTCGCCCTGTCGCTCGCGCAAGGGGGGAAGGTAGATCGGCACGACGTTCAGCCGGTAGTAGAGGTCCTCGCGGAACTCGCCTTCGGCGGCCATTTCCGTGAGGTCCCGGTTGGTGGCGGCCACGAGCCGGATGTCGACCTCGCGCTCCTGGGTGTCGCCCACCTTCTTCACCCGCTTCGTCTCCAGCACTCGGAGCAGCTTCCCCTGCGTCTCCATGCTGAGGTTGGCGACCTCGTCGAGGAACAGCGTGCCCTTGTGGGCGACCTCGAAGAGTCCCTGCTTGGTGGCGATCGCGCCGGAGAAGGAGCCCTTGACGTGGCCGAACAGCTCGCTTTCGAGGAGCGTGGGCGCAAGGGCGGTGCAATCGCAGGCCAACAGGGAATGGTCTTTGCGGCGGCTGAGACGGTGGATCGCGCGGACGACCATCTCCTTGCCCGTGCCGCTCTCGCCGGTCACCAGAACGGTCCCGTCGGTGGGAGCGACGCGCTTGATCAGGGCGAAGACGCGTTCCATGGTCCGGCTTTCGGCGATGATGCCCTCGAACCCGCGATGCACCTCCAGCTCCCGCCGCAGGTTGGCGTTTTCCCGGATCAGGGCGGATCGCTCGCGGACCTTCTCCACGACCAGCTTCAACTGACTGGGCGAGAAGGGCTTGCTCAGGTAGTCGGCGGCCCCCTGCTTCATCGCTTCCACGGCCGATTCCACCGTCGAGTGACCGGTGATGATCACGACCTCGCAGGCGACGCCGGCCGTCTTCACGGAACTGAGGACTTCCAGGCCGTCGATTCCCGGCATCTTCAGATCCACCAGGAGGATGTCGTAATCGCCGGAGAGCGCCGCTCGAAGACCCGCTCGGGGTTCCTCATAGCAGGTCACCTCGTGCCCGTCGGGACCGAGCGTCCGTTGACAGCTCAGCCCGATCACGGGCTCGTCGTCAATGACGAGAATCCTCTGCCCGAGCGGAGAAGCTTCTTCTTCCGGTTTTGATTCACTCACCGATTCACCTTTCCGTCGCGGCTACCAGACTGTCTGTCCTTGGCGGAGGGCAGGACCACGGTGAACGTCGTGCCCTTGCCTTCCTCCGTCTCGACCTCGAGGGCCCCGCCGTGCTGCTGGACGATGCCATAGCTGACGCTCAATCCCAGGCCGGTGCCTTTCCCGACGGGCTTCGTGCTGAAGAACGGCTCGAAGATCTGGTCGAGATGCTCCCTCTTGATCCCGCAACCCGTGTCGGTCACCTTCACCAGCACGCACCCGTTCTCCGCCGAGCTGCCCACCAGCAGCGTGCCGCCGTTGCGCATGGCCTCGCACGCATTGAGCGAGAGATTGAGCAAGATCTGCTGAAGCTGATTGACGTCGCCGTCGACGGGCGGCAGCCCCTCGTCCAGGTCTTCGACGATGACGATTCGTCGGAACGCCCCCTGGTTGCCCAGGAGCCGGAGCGTTCGCCGGATGATCTCGTTGACGTCGAGTTGCTCCTTTGCGGTGGGTCTTTCCCGGGCGAAGTCCAGAAGCCCCCGAACGATCTCGGCGACACGGGTCGTCTCCTGGATGATCAAGTCCAGGTCTCTCTTGCCCTCCTCACCGATCGTTTCATCTTCCTTGAGCAGATGGGCGAAGGTCAGCACACCGGTCAGCGGATTGTTGATCTCATGGGCCACTCCCGCGGCGAGCCGTCCGATCGAGGCCAGCTTCTCGCTCTGGCCGATCTGCTGGCGGGTCGCCGTCCTGAGCTGTTCCTCCCGTTCGGCGATCGCGTCCGCCATGGAGTCAATCGCTCGGCACAAGACGCCCATTTCCCCCGACGGGCGAAGCCCCACCCGAGCGGTCAGGTCGCCCGCGATCACCTTCCGCGACATGGCGGTGATACGGCCGACGGGCCGCAGCACCTGGTTGGTGGCGAAGAAGACGAGCACCAGGCTGGCCAACGTGGCGACGATTACCATGGCCAGGAGAAACGCCATCAGCACGTTCCGCTTGTGGACGAAAGGCGCCTCCAAGAGCCCGATCCCCAAAACGCCTACGATTTGCCCCTCCGGGTCGCGGATCGGCTCGTACGCCGTGAAGTACCAGTCGTCGACCACCAGTGCCCGGTCGGCCCACGTGCCGCCGCGCAGGAGCACCTGGTCGTAGACCGTGTCGCTGAGCTGCGTGCCGACCTCGCGGGAGCCGTCCTCTCTCGTCAGGCTGGTCGACACGCGGAGATCTCCCTGGAAAATCGCCACCGC
>Ga0307378_10003166_pt1 | contig 24296 bp, 18 predicted proteins | sample UN1MG_FD_202238 | JGI IMG/M metagenome (GOLD analysis project Ga0307378, IMG submission 202238) | Soil microbial communities from Risofladan, Vaasa, Finland - UN-1 | ecosystem: Environmental > Terrestrial > Soil > Coastal area > Acid sulfate soil | place: Finland: Risofladan, Vaasa | collected...
CGTGTTGCCAACCACCGTCGTTCACATTAGTATCGCCCTGGAGATTACCACCAGCATTCTCTATACGCAGCCTGCCGTCGTCGATCCTGAAGCCGAATCTCTGACCGTCAACGTTGGGGCCCCAGCCTACGATTGTGCCGGTGTCCGTACGGCTCGTCCTAATCCAGGCCGTTACCGTGACAGCATTCGAGCCGAGAATGCCCTTGTAACCGGTTATCTCAACATAGTCGTTCAAGCCACGAAGGTTAATGGCCTGGCCGATCTTGCCCGTCACAAAAGTGGGACTGCCCATGGCAGTGCCGTTGCGTGCGTTGCCGGAACTGTCGTTTGTATTACCTTCAAATTCGTAGTGTGCCTGCAGACCAGCTGCGCCGGGTTCAACCGGTGTGATCAACTGACGGTCATAAGAATACAGCCTGATACCGTCGAGCAACACCATTCCCTGGCCGCCAACCGCTCCAATACGTTCAAAGCCGACGCTTAGCTTAGTGACATTGCTGAGGTTCGTGGCGAACAAGGCAAGATCAATATACCACATCTGCCATCCTATTCGCTGTAAGTTCTCGGCTTGACCATCGTATACTACCTTGGAGTCATTTATCTTTACGTACATCTGCTGCAATACATTGTTGGGATCACCGAAGAATCGCAGCGTCAAGGCCTTAATGCCATGCTTTGTCCAATCCCGGCCGACGTCTAAATCAGCGACATTCGCCGTGACCTCGGAATAGGTGGACACGGTGTTGTCGTAGAAAAGGGGCACCGACTGTTGGCCGTCATAAAAAATCGAAGTCTCTATTGTGGGTTGGAAAGGTTCATAATAACCTATGGTCGATCCGTTTGCCGGATTCTCAAACCCGTCTACCCATGTACCATATACTAAGTTGCTGCCCTCTTCTCCTACAGGAATGTCATTGTAGGACTCGAAATCGTCCACAACAAGATACTCCTGTGTTGAAAAGCTCCAGATATCACCTTGCCAGGTGGTTGGCGTCTCGGCCTCGTTGACTTCGTCAATCCGCCAATAGTACGTGCTGCCCAAATTGAGATTTAAGGGGCTGTAGCTCGCGTCGATCACGCTATTAACGGGGGCGTTGCCATCTATCACAGCCTGCTCGTCGGTGCTCAAGTACACATCATGCGTGGCAGCCTCTCTGCCCACTCGCCAGCCGAGGGTCACATTCACGTCTACATCCGTGGCCCCTGAATCAGGGGAGGGATCTTTTGCATGCACAGGTATATGGAAGAAGCGAACCTCGCTGAGGCCATATTGGTTAAAGATACCTCCCCAGTTGCTGTTGGCTGTAAGCCTGACATACTTTGCTGCCACGCCACCAAAATCAACAGTGGTATTATGTGCATAGTCGGGCGCACCAGGTGCCCGGGTAAATTCGTGAGTATTTCCCAAAGTCGAATAGTCAGTGCCGTTGACTGAATATTCAATGGCAACATCTTTGAATCCAAAACCGACTAATGACTCCAGACTATCATTAGAGTTCCATACCCACATCTCATAGACTTTATAAACCTTATCAAACTCATATTCGATCCAGGTAGGCTGAGTTCCATCTCGGCTGCTCTGCCACATACTGCCTATACTTTCATTGCTGTGTAATAAACCACTGTTATCGAGTCCCGAACCGTTAATGGTATTTTCGGGCCCCTTGCCTTCTTCGCTGCTGGATGCCGTGGCGACAATGTTCTCCACGGGATAACTGAAAAGCTCAGCGGTGAAACTCCAGACATCACCTTTTTTAATCGTGCCTGAGGCTCCCACTTCATCAACGCGCCAGTAGTAAGTCTGGCCAAATTCAAGAAGTTCGGCGACAGTGAAAGTATTGGGATCAATGCGCCCCTGATAAACACCCAACGGATCAAGTGTTGTCGTAGCCTGATCTACCAGGGCAAACACGGTTCCGAAATACACGTCGTGCTTAACAGCTCCCGTCCCAGGCTTCCAGCTAAGTACGGCATCCCGGGGTACATCTATTTGACCATCAGCAGGGATTGGATTCATGGCTGAGGGCCCACCAATAGCTGTTACCATAGTTTTGCCGGTTTGTGCATCAAACGTTACTGACACGGCCCCCTCGCCACTGTAGCCGATGATTATGCCCTCGCTGATGAAGGCCTCGACGGTTGAGATCTGATTACCGGCCAGGGTCAGCATGCCCCCCGAGATGTCTATTAAGGCGGTGCCCGGCACGCCGTCGTTTCCATATACGACTATGCCCGGATTGCCACCCAGGTCAATAGTCCCGCTGCTCAGGTAGACCGTACCGGCACCATCGAATCTATAAGCTAGACTCATTTCGGTGTCACAGTGCAAATAGCCACCGCTCATATTGATAGTGCCGTGACCATGTCGCCCATTTTCTATTTGACCCGTTACATTGATTGTTGTCGTGCTCCCACTGACATTAAGTGTTCCTATTGCTTGCCCGCTGCCATCGTTCGACTTACGCCCGATACGCATCTCACCGTTAACATTCAGTGCTGCCCCGCCTGTTACCGTCAGTTCACCCTGGTAGTCAGCGGTGTTGCCAATCTGGAGTTGTCCAGAACTGGCAGTACCTCCATCAATAATCGGCCAGGTCAGCGGATTACGTGATTCTATCAAGGTTATATCGCTGCTGGTGGGCACTGTACCGGTCCAGTTAGTAGCGTTATACCAGTCGCTGCTAACTGCTCCCGTCCAATTTGTATCAGCCACGACACTATTGGCCAGAACCAGCACTAAACATAAGAACATTAGAAATGTAATTCTTTTGCACATAGTATTTTCTCCTCAAATAAATTCAGGAATTAAAGGATTTTGAAGTCTAAAGCCCGACAACAGACTTAAAACCAGAAAATTTAAGACTTCCTCCTTCCTTCAAAAAAACCAATATGAGGCTTTGATTGACAAGTTAAAATCTTAAATAAACTATCAAATATTTCACCTACTGAAAGACTGAAAGTCCACAGATTCTACCTATCTTATTTATATCAGATTACCTACCTCCTCGTCAAGAAAAAACTCCGGATTTTGTATTAGCACGCCCTAAGTACAGCACATTGGCTTTGGCCAGCCTGGTCAGCAGTGTTATAAAAAGCGGCCTTATTTTATATTTCACTAAATTCCACTTTCTCCTTCTCTGCCTCAGAACGTCAGAAAAGGCTTTTTCCTTTTCTTTGATCACCTTAAAGATTATTTAGGTCTATTGGCATAACCTAAAGTCTGATATAGACTTATATTTATTATTAGTCACCGGTAATGCGTGTCTTAATCGCTTTTATACCTGTCTTTTCGACAGACGATTCAAATCTTCCCCGACACAAGAATTTATGAATTAATATTGTGGTTATTTCATCAAATTGTATGGTATCATCTTCTCTTAGTTACATTCAGAAAGTGAGGTGGCAAATGAGCGATACAATCGAACAATGTGAGAATTGCAAATTTTTCGATGCTGGCAAATGCCGTCGTTACCCACCACAAGTTTTCCTAATGGGTGAAGCCAGGAATGCGAAACCTATGCAATATTTTCCTGAGGTCAATCACGACGAATATTGTGGCGAATTTAAGTCTAAAAAATCTGTTGATTAGCAATGAAGCAAAGTTCAGATTATGAACTTCTTTAACTATTTATTCGTATTATGTCTTGACACTGGAAGTATATCGATTAAAATGCCTAAAATATGTTGTATTTAAAACCTCCTGGGGGTGGATGAAATACCATATTAGGAAACATAGAAGATGATTTACAAGGTAATTACGAAGAAAGAGTTCAAGAAGCTCGTAAATGGCCTTATTGGAGAGAACCAGACGTTCGGTCCAAAACAGGTTGATAGCCGCGCTGACGGCACGGCTATATACCAGTTCAAAGAGGTCAGTTCTTTTGACGAAATGGACCTCGACTACACCATTACATATTCGTCAGTCAAGAATTTCTTCCTTCCCTTCAGGGAAGAACTCTCAAGTTTCAATTTCACAGACAATGACTGGGAACAGAATATTGAGTACAGGGTCAATCCCAAGGTAATTGTGGGCGTACGACCTTGCGACATAAATGCCCTGTGCATACTGGACAAGATTCTCATTGGAGGCGCTTATCCTTCTCCTTACTATATGGCAAGAAGGAAGAATACGTTTCTCGTAGGCATGGACCATGAACCGCTGAAAGATTGCTTTTGTGAATCTCTGGGCCACGACACAGTGCGTCGCGGATTCAATCTGTTTTGCACGGATATAGGTGACCAGTACTACCTGACCATAAACTCATCCAAAGCGTTCGGTTTTCTCAAGCACGTCAGGGTAAGCGATCCTACCAAAGAGGACGGCGAGAAATTCCACGCAAGGCGAAAATATCTCAGAGAGAGCTTTCAAGCCAAGGTTGAAGTTGCGGGCCTGCCAAGTGTTTTAGACATAGAATTCAAGTCTCCTGTCTGGAAGAAATGGGGCGACAAGTGCCTCAACTGCGGCAGCTGTGCGTTAGTTTGCCCGACTTGTTACTGTTACGGCATGGAGGAGACCATTGATGTGGGCCTCAGAAGCTCCCGCAAGGAGCGTGTTCAGTATTCTTGTAATCTTGTTGACTTCGCGGAGGTCTGTGGTGGCCATAATTTCAGACCGCTCAAAGAAGACAGGCTTAAATATAGGTTTTATCATCACTACCGAGGATTTGCCCAAAACGCTGATGATCCGATATGCGTAGGTTGCAACCGATGTGGCAGAGCCTGTCTGGCAGGAATCAATCCCAGAGAGGTCATCAATGATTTGCAAATGGAGGACTGAGATGGATTACAGACTACCAAAGCAAGACATAAATACAGAGCCTTTCATGACAAAGCCTCCAAGTTACAACCGTAAGGCCATTTTCATGAGAACAGACAAGGTTTACAAATGTGAAATTATCAACATCGTCGAACTTACCAAGCTCGAAAGGCTCTTTCATCTGAAGATCATAGATGACGCAGAAAGGCAAATCTTTGAGTTTCGCCCCGGTCAGTTTGTGATGCTGGAGGTGCCCGGTTTTGGAGAAGTCCCTATTTCCATATCAAGTTCCAGCAACAACAGGGAATACATAGAGTTATGTGTGAGAAAAACCGGGCGGACCACAAACATGTTGCATCAAGCCAAGAAAGGAGCGAAGCTCGGCATACGAGGCCCCTTTGGCACATCTTTCCCAATGGAACAAATGGTAGGCCATAACATCCTTTTAGTGGCCGGCGGCCTGGGGCTGGCCCCCCTTCGCGCTCCGATCTACTGGGTGAGTGAGCACAGAGACGAGTATGAAGATGTGCATGTGCTTTACGGTACGAAAGAGCCCAGCCAGATGCTCTTCACCTACCAGTATGAGGAATGGGAAAAAGTAAACCATATTAAGCTGCTTACTATCGTGGAAGAAGGCAACAAGGGCTGGAACAGCAGAACAGGCCTAATCACAGAGCTGTTCAAGGAAATCAGCATTAAACCGGATAATACCTATGCTATTGTGTGCGGCCCGCCAGTGATGTTTAAGTTCGTATGCGACCACCTGGATGCTCTGGGAATTCCCATGAACCGTATGTTTGTTTCGCTGGAGAGGAGAATGCATTGCGGAATGGGCAAGTGCTGCAGGTGTATGGTAGGTTCCACATTTACCTGTGTTGATGGTCCCGTTTTTGACTACTGGTCTGTTTTGAATCTGAAGGAAGCAATATAGTGAAGTATCTTGGGATTGATCCAAAAAAAGTCAGGATTGGGGTGTTTGATTTCACCGGCTGCGAGGGCTGTGAACTCCAATTGGCAAACAAAGAAGATTCCCTTCTGGATTTTCTTTCGCTTCTGGAAGTGGTAAATTTCAGAGAAGTGTCGTCGGACCAGAGACAGGACTATGACATTGCGCTGGTTGAAGGTAACATCTCCAGAAAGGATGAGGTCGAGAGGATAGCAGAGATCAGGGCTAAGGCAAAAGTCCTCGTTGCCATGGGTTCCTGTGCATGCTTTGGCGGGGTGAACTTCCAAAAGAATCGGTTTCCACTCAGTGATGTAGTGAAAGAAGTTTATGGAAAGCACACCGTTGAAACGGACAAAGTTAAAAGGATCGGTGATGTGGTAAAGGTAGACCTGGAGATCCCGGGCTGTCCGGTATCCAAGTCTGAAGTAGAAAGGATCGTTGTGAATATTGTCACGGGCGCGGAAATCAAGATTCCAAAGTATCCCGTATGTGTGGAATGTAAACAGAAGCTCAACACTTGCGTGGTTGACCTGGGCCAGATCTGTTTGGGTCCAGTCTCGCGCGCTGGATGCGACGCTGTATGCCCCACTGGAAAGACGGGATGCCTTGGATGTAGAGGACCAGCGGAGGATGCCAATTACGATTCTCTAAAACAAGTACTGATGGACAAGGGCCATACAGAATCCGAGATTGTAGAGAGACTACGCTTCTACGGCGGATTCAATGGGATAGTTGACTAATGAAGAAAACCAACATGAAAATTAACGTGCACCATCTGACGCGTGTCGAGGGCCATGGCAATATCCACGTTACGGTCCGCAACGGCAAGCTGATTGATGCCGAATGGCAGGTTGTGGAAACACCCCGTTTCTTTGAAGCCATACTGCGCGGAAAACCTCACGACCTGGCGCCCACGCTGACATCTAGAATCTGTGGGATATGCTCTATCGGGCATACCCTTGCAAGTCTCAGGGCTGTTGAAAGAGCCATGCAGGTAAAGGTCCCGAAAACCGCCCAGTTGCTGCGCCTTCTGGCTAAGCACGGGGAAACCCTACAAAGCCATATCCTGCATCTTTTCTTCCTGGCAGCGCCTGATTTACTGAATGTCGAAAGCGTCATTCCGCTCACAAAATCTCATCCCGAAGTAGTAGGTATCGCGGTACGGCTGAAGGGCTTGGGCAATAACATGTGCGATTTGATCGCTGGCCGTACAACTCACCCTGTGAGTCTCGTGGTTGGAGGTTTGAGCAAGTCACCGGATAAAAAATTACTTGAAGCTTTGAAGAACACTATTCAAGAACGGCTATGCGATTTGGAAGCAACGGTAGAATTCTTCAAGAAATTGGCCATTCCAGATTTTGTAAGGGAAACGGAGTTTGTTTCGTTGAAAGGAAAGACCAACTATCCCTGGATAGGTGGCGACCTGGTTTCCACAGACGGCGTAGTAAAGACCGAAGATGATTACCTAGCAATGACCAATGAATACAACGTGGATTTTTCAACCTCTAAATTCACCAAGCTGAGCAGAAAATCTTTTGCTGCAGGGGCACTTGCGAGATTTAACAACAATCACAAGTACCTGTGCCAGCAGGCGAAAAAAACAGCCAACACCTTGGGTTTGTTGCCGGTGAATCATAATCCTTACATGAACAATATCGCCCAGCTCGTTGAATCTCTTCATGTGATGGTAGAATCAATAGAAATCATTGACAAGCTTCTGGACAGCAATCTACAAAACATCTGCTCCCGGTACGAAATCAAGGCAGGGGAAGGCGTTGGCGCCATTGAGGTGCCTCGAGGCATACTTTATCATCACTACAAGATTGGCAAGAAAGGGACTATCGCTAAAGCCAATTGCATAATCCCAACAACACAAAACAATGGCAATATCCATTATGATCTCCCTGAGCTTGTGACTCAGCAGATCAAGCTTGGCAAGAGTGACAAGGAAATCACCAAGCTCTGTGAAATGCTTGTCAGGGCGTATGACCCCTGTATTTCCTGTTCCGTCCACTGATTCAGAATTGCAGTTTTCCGCCTTTGCTCATTTCCTCAATCTTAAGGGTAAGTGTCAGGGAGTAAGTGGAATAGTAGCAGTTATCACACAGTCTATCTTCAGAAATCGCCCTTTATTCGTGCTCATGAACAACGGCTAATTGTTCGGGCCCGCTCGTTGTCCAGACCCCTATCGAGACTCGTTATCATTTTGTAGGGCTTCTATCTTCTTTCTTTCTTCACAAAAACCGAGAATAATCCACTCAAAAGAACAATAGATAAGCCACACACTGCAGCACCCAATCGGTACTACAAGCATAGCTAAGACCCATTGTGCAAATTCACTTATTTCACTTACTATGAACACAAGAGCAAGATAAGACCCCCAGAGAGTTCCAAAAACAGCCAACACTCGTGTCAGCCATATAGTTTCCCTTCTCCAGTTCATGGCGTCATGTCTCTTTTTATCACCCAATTAAATTTTATAAAAGAATCTTATTGTGCTATTCTTGCTCAGACGATCAATTCTGATATTGTTGCTGCCGTTGTTGTTTTATTGCCATAGTTTTATCATTGCCAAATCGTATCCCCTTGCATTTCTTTTGTTAAGAACTTCTGCTTAGAAAATAGCCAATCGCCAACAAGAAATCAGTTGCCAGAACGGTTATCACATTCGCCTTCAAGGCAGGGATTAATTCATTGTGATTGTCGTAATGTTTGAATGTTATTCTTATTGCTTTTAAAGCAAAAGGTATTGATGCGAGGGCGATTAGAGTTGCAGGTGGCATTAATTTTGAGACTACTCCGCCAATAACACAGAAATAAGTCATCGCCATTAAGCCGGCATATAATCGGCTAGTCCTTCTTCTGCCCAAGGCAATCACCAGGTGATAGCGACCTCCTTTTTTGTCCGCCTCAATATCCGGAAACTCGTTTAAAAGAAGTAAATTCGCAGTTAACAATCCTGGTGCAAGAGAGGCAATAAACGCTTCAAGGCTATAGCTCCTGGTTTGAATGAAATATGTCCCTAAAACCGGCAAGACTCCCAGCCCGAGCCCGGCCCAGAATTCTCCGATCAGCCACTTTGTCAGATATGAGGTATAAAAGTAAATAACCAATCCACCGAGAATTATCAAAGGTAGAAGCTGCCAGCCGGAAATCCAGGTGAGGTAAATACCTATAGGCAAGGCTGTGACCAGACAGCCTACACCAAACCTATAAACGTTTTTAGGTTCGAGAAGACCCTGTGAGAGTATTCCACTTCCTCCGGAAAAAGGAGTCTGAGTGGTTTCTGAATCTATACCGCCTACGAAGTCAAAGTAATCATTGAGAACATTAACACTTGTATGAGCCAGAAGCAGACCGATAGCTGTTAGGACGAGTTTAAGCCAGTCAAAATAGCCCTCATTCCAAGAGATTGCCGTTCCCAAAAGAACCAGAGCCACTGATAAAAAAAGAAACTGTGGACGTATCTCTAATAGCCATATTCTAAATTTCATTGATCTTTAGCTCCGTCAGGCATCTAATATTATCGAATTATACAAACGTTTGCAGTGCCGTCAATATCTTTTCTGTTTGCCTGCTACTTAGCGATTCTATTGACAACGGCGTTGACTGTTTGTTGTCAAATTGGATGATATCGAGTAAGATGTTTTTAACTTTAATCCTGAATGAGAGAAATGACTAATAAAAGGGGACAAGGCTAAATGTCACTATATAAAAACGTATTTTGGAAGATTATCATAACCTCGCTAATCTGCATACCTACGAGGGCTGATGACTGGCCCCAATGGCGAGGCCCCAGCCGGGATGGTATCTGGAGCGAAAAAGGCATTGTAAAGAGATTTGACACCGAGCAACTGCCTGTCCGCTGGCGCACGATAATTTCGAATGGATATAGTGGGCCGACTGTTGCAAATGGCCGAGTCTACATCACAGACAGGCTGGCCACCCCAGTTCAGATTGAGCGTGTCCACTGTTTCGATGCAATAACCGGCGAAAAGGTCTGGTCGCATGATTATGAATGCATATATGAACGAATTGATCACCGCAACGGTCCACGCGCTGCAGTAACTATTAATGAAAATCGTGCCTATTCGCTCGGTGCTATGGGACATATGTTCTGTTTCGACGCGGCAAATGGAAACGTTCTTTGGAATCGGGATCTCCAGAAAGAATACAAGATTAGAATGCCAGTATGGGGAATAGTCGCATCCCCGTTAATAGAAGAAAGGCTGGTCATTGTGCTGATCGGCGGCGAGAATGCTTGTCTCGTCGCTTTCGACAAAGTCAACGGTAAAGAAGTATGGCGAGCTCTCAGCGACTCGGCTGGCTATTCGGCTCCAATAGTTATTGAGCAAGCAGGTAAACGTGTACTGGTTTGCTGGACCGGCGAGAGAGTGGTCGGCCTTAATCCGTTAACTGGTAAGCTGTATTGGCAGCACCCATTCCCGCCCTTCCGGATGATTCACAACATTGCAACTCCTGTCTTCCAAAACAACTTCATTTTCGTCAGTGGTTTCTTCGATGGTTCACTTTTACTGAAAGTCCATCCTGAAAAACTGGCCGTGGAGAAAGTCTGGCAACGCAGGGGACCTAATGAAAGAAACACAGACAGCCTGCATTGTTGCATATCTACTCCAATACTGCAGGGTGATTATATTTATGGAGTTGACAGTTATGGTGAACTACGCTGTTTAGACTTGTACACGGGCGATCGCATTTGGGAGAGCTTATTAGCTGTTCCAAATGCTCGCTGGGCCAATATTCAAATGGTCAGACATGAAGAAAGAATCTGGATGTTTAATGAACGTGGTGAACTGATTATCAGCAAGCTCTCACCCAAAGGATACCATGAGATCAGTCGTGCTAAACTGATTAATCCAACTCAAGGACAACTAAACCAGCGAGGTGGCGTTTGCTGGGCTCACCCGGCTTTTGCGTATAAGCATATTTACATTAGAAATGACGAAGAACTCATCTGTGCAGACCTTTCGTCCAAGGATTAGTTCTCAAATGTAATAAAAGTTTTTCAGTGGTTCTGTATCTAATGACATTACACGGACCATGTTTGTTATTTCTCCTCGTGTTTTCTAATATTTTTTTTAGTAATTGCCTGCTGAATAGATTTTACGTAGGACTGATGCAACCTGTTGAGTTCTTTTTGATCCGCCGTCAGGGCTGTTGGGAAAACAGATGAGGGTAGTTTAGCTGTCGGCTTCTTTAGTTCCGACAGATTCGCTGTTAATGCTTTGAACTTGCGAGCCCAGGCTTTCAACGTCAGGTCGGCCTTGACCAAACCAGCAAAAAGGCTTATATCTCTTGATTGGGGGGAATCGGCAAAAGGCCAGGATAGCCATCCGTCGGCCAGTGAACGTGAGGCCTTGATTTCCTCGCTGATCCAGTGAGCTTGTTGCTCCTCAGTGAGATATGGATGGTTCTGGGGTGCCCCGCCGCCATACCATCCAAATTCCCCCAAGACCACTGGCTTATCCGTACGACAGTATGTCAAAATCCCTTGCAGGTAGGCTATGTTTTTTTGTCAGTTCTCTTTTGACTGAAAGGGACTGCCGAGGGTCGGATAGAAATGAATCGTTATGAAATCGAGCCAGCGATCTTGACGATAAGGATTGAATGCAGCATAGCGGCCTGGATTGCCCGGACGAACCAGCGGGTATGACCATTGTATATAGCCGACAGTAATTAAGTGAGTCGGATCAGCCCGCCGAATAACCTCAACCTGCGACGCACCCACTGGTCGGCCAGATGCTCTCGAAAAAGCTGCCAGTCCAGCAATCTCGGATTACCAATATCGGAGCGATCCTGGGGCACAGCCACATCGCCCCAACGGTCAGTTTCGGTTAGTTCATCACTCCAGGCAACCTTCAATGCCTTATAGTTTCCATAGGTGCTGCGCAGCCATGCATTCCACAGAGGATGCCATTGCTCGATGAACCAAGGCAAATGCGGTTCGTTAAGAAGGTCCCACGCAAAAATGGCCGGTTCACCCCGATAGCGTTTTCCCACAACACCCCAAAGGCGTTCGAGCGCCTTCAGAGCCGCCTCGCCAGCGAAACGGTCCGGCTTCCAATATGCTGGTTGGCCCTCCCAGTGATCCGGGCCCGTAAGTATAAGTCGAATGCCACTATCGCGAGCAATCTCAATAAGCTTGTCCAATTTTGAAAGGGCTTGTTCTTCGATATTTGCAGCGGTAGGTTGAAAACTGCCGGCAGTAAGAAACACTCGGGCGCAATTGACACCAATCTCACTCATAACACGAAAATGTTCACGAACCTTTTCGGCATTAAACTGCTGCCATAGTTTTGGTGCCCAGCCCGTTTGAGGGTCATAATAATTCGTACCAAATGGAATGTAAGCAAGCCCGGTGTCACGCTCCGCAAAACCATATCCGTCAGGTGCAATTGCTACCAGCTTCATGGACGGGCGTTCTGTCGCGTTGGTTATTACGGAAAGCCAAAGGTACATGGCAATCACAGCTACGAGTAACGAGATTTCAGTAAGTAATAACGAAACCTGTTTCGGAGAACACCTCAAACTTCGATTCATCATTCGATATCCCCTGTTTGCTGCTTACCACAACTGTTTATGACCTACATTATGACACACATAGGCAGCGGTGGATAATCATTTGTGGAATCGAATCCTTAATCAAAAGTTTTTCTCGTCGCGGCCGGTTGTTAGTACGCGCTCCAGAGATATAATATCTGAGGTGTCCCAAGTTCGTATAGAGTAGCTCTGTCGAGGTTTAGTAATATTGACTTGCGGTAGCTAAAAAGGTCGGAAAAAGAAAAGGGCTTGCGATATTGCACTACTTGGGCCTTTTCAATCCCCGCCAGAGATTTGGCCAGCTCTATTGCCTCATCCAAATAGCCAATCTCATCTATCAACTTTTCCTCAACAGCCTCCTGGGCACCATAGATTCCTGCGTCCTCAGCCAAACTTTTAACTTCGTCCAAGGTAAGCGATGCCTTTCTTCCCTCGGCCACTACCTCCACGAATCTGTCAAGGGCAGGCTTGATTACCTTGTCCTGCATATATTGAAGTTCTTCCTGCGTTGGTTCTCTGAAAGAGCTGGGCCAATCCTTTTTCCTACCTGACTTGATGGTAACCGGTAAAACACCGAGCTTTTCTTCCAGTAATTCCTTAACAACAAGATACCAGCTTATCACACCGATAGAACCGGTAATTGTGGTTGGCTCAGCTATGATTTTCTCGCAAGCTACTGACGTATAATAGCCGCCTGAAGCAGCAACGCCCTGCATAAATGCGATGACTGGCCTGTTCTCCTCCTTGCGGAATTTCTGTATCTCCATATATATCTGGTCGCTGGCCGAAATTGTTCCACCCGGCGAATTTACCCGAACAATCAATGCCTTCACCCGTTTATCCTGTCGGGCCACTTTAAGCTGCCTGTACACATCGCCGGCCATCTCCCCATGGATTATTCCCTGCACCGTTACCATTGCTATTTTGTTTTTGACCGGCCCTTCTCGTATTACTTCCTCGGTGAGAATACTTCTTTGTCCAGTAGCAAAGACAGCGACTACGCCGATCAGCATCAGGAATAGTGCAATATTTGCCATAACCGAGAATGCTAAAATAATGCCCCAGAAAATTCTCCATCCTGCTCCCTTCCTCGCTGACTTGACCGGGAATTGACTTGCACTCAGACCTGAAATCGGTTCTTCCGGCGGCGGTCCAATCGGCCCTGACACATTGTTGCCCTGCTCAAAATCCATAATTATCCCTTTCAAAAATAACTGCCACCATTTTAAACCACCGATACTTCGCGGTCAACGAAAAAGCCTATAGGATTATGCCAACAGATTATTCACCTATTAAACTCTTTAAACGTTTTTGGGCGTTTTGGACACATTCGATGAGTTGCCGGGTATATTCGTTTGTTTGGCCCGTCCAAAGCCATTTGACGATTTCTTCTATTTTAGTATTGTTCAGTTTGTTCCAATCACCGAAATCCAAATTTCCGGGCAGATTATCTTCTTCAGCCTTTTGCAGTAGAACAGCAATACCTGCCATTGCCCCTAAAGCCATGTTTGTTGGTTCGATGCCGTATTCCAATGCCAGTCGCATTGTGCCGAATATCCGTCCATTTATCCCGAGTTTGCGTACCACATCGCGAACAACCCTGGCAATCGTATCACCTAAATACGGATTGGTCATTCGCTTAAGCAGGTCAACGGCATAGTTTTTAAAACCCGCCTCAGTAAAAAGTTCATCTCCGAGGTCAGCGTACTTTTTTATAAGTGCTGCCCCGGACTCCTCTAAAAAAGCGGCCCTACCTATCAGCATAACGGCATTGTCATCTTTGAGTTGGGTCATCGAAGTCGCACCTTTGACAGCTCCGATAAAGCCGAGTAGCGAATGTATTGCATTATGGCCATACAGTTTTGCTTCTTCGAAGGGCAATAGGTCATCCTTTTCTATAAATACTTCGATGCCGGGCTTAAAATCAGCAATCCGTGTCCTGCTTACCATGATTCGATTGAACTGCTCTACTAAAAAAGCCCGTTCAAAACCGGGTGTTATAGTTTTAAGTTTCAACTTTGCTATTTCAGCCGGATTGGTAACAACTCTGCTCATCTTCCCAATTACAGTGTTTAGAAACTGCACATTTTTCTGTAAACGAGTATCAATTTTTGAGGCGATAGACTTTTCCAGTATCTCTGCTGCTCGATTATCGTTTTCCGTCGTGTAAATGACAGTCGCTTCGGCTTCGCTATTTTTCAAGCCTTTAGCTATCAATGAAGTAATACTGTTTGCCTGGCCAGAGTCATAGAAATTCACCGAAGGCAGGCAGGTAGTTATTTCTGTGGATTGTGCCAAAACTTCAACAAGAAATTGCTTATCCGCCGTGACATTAGGATTTAGAAGTTCGATATCATCAATCTTCAGTACATCGATACCATCGGCTTTGGCTACATTGACATAATAGCTGCCATTGTTCGCCCGGATTGCATCAACTAACTCCTTGTCAATCTCGGCGACTATAATCCGCTTAAAATTACCGCTTTGAAATGCTTCCTTGGCAAACAGCCCGCCCTGGATCGGACCAAAACCAAAACCGGTAAAAACGTGCTCTGTCATTATTATTGACCCGCATACTTCAAAAATGACTGATTTGTTTTTTATCCGTCAGAACAGTCATCTCCAGATCGTAGGCCCTGCTCGCCCCCGGGGCAATATGAATTAGTTTTTTTTGCTCTCTGGCTTTGCTCTGGCCTATCGGAGGATTCGTTCCCGGCTCTAGGGCAGTAACATACTCACCCGGACCCCAGTGTTGCCAGTTGCTAAGCCACGGTAATTGCTTTTTCTTATATCTCAAGACAAGTGCAAGACTGATTCCTCGATTATAAAGACCGACTGTACAAATCCCTTTTTTGTCAGCGGACACATCAATAAAAGCGCAGCCCTCCCCACCGCCCCGGTGACTGTCGAGCGGCCGAGAGCATTTTCGGTAATTTCGTTTGCTATTGAACACCGCATTGTCCATATCCATACCCCGCGAGGCCCAAGTGCCGCTACATATAATTTCGGTTGCCTCATCAACAAGCGGCCAGCCATAATTACAATGATACAATATCATATGAGGCGCTGGCATGTTGCCGAGATTTGTAACCACATCATGAACTCGAATAGTTGGCTCGCCAATTGTGCTTGATATAGTACGTTTTAATTCCAGATTCGGCCCGAATACACGAGATTGTGTCATGACCGCCGTTATACTCATTTGAAGTTTTCCCAACCTCAGGTTCGGCTGTATAATCGATTCAATCCTGGCTGGAATACTGCTGATACGTCCATGTAAACCTCGCTCACCAAAATCATCAGTCTCGGGTCCACCAACGTGAGTTAAGCCACAGGTCGTCAATAAACCACCAGCAAAAGAATAGAGCCATTCCAGCCCCTTATTAGCATCAGGCCGAGGCGCAGTTACACCGGCATGACTAAGCCAGGCTATACTGTGCCGATTAAAAAAGGCATCGGCAATATCCAAACCTCTATCGAGAACCACTTTATATCGAAGACCGCTTCCGGTATTTACCCAGGCGATTCGGGTTCCTTTCCCAAGGCCATTATCTAATACCGAGGTTTCAATACCTCCAACCTGTGCGTGATTAATGACTTTGTTTTGCCAATTAAATATCGATTCCTTTTTGGCCATTTGTATTCCCTTTCTTTCTACCTACCTAATCCAAAGCTTTTTTCAATGCATTAAAAGTTGGATAAGTCGCGCCACCGCGGACGACTCTGAGCATCTTATTGTAGGTTTTTATATTACCATATCTATCTTCAAGCGGAGCTTTGATAAAAAGCGACGCGAACAAATTGCCCATTTGAACCGCTTCGGTGAAGTTAATTGAGCCGTCGTTAAACTCATTCAGATGAGAGGCAATATATGTAATAAAACCTGCCCTGAACGAGTCCCCGGCCCCGACAAGGTCAACTACCTCCCCTGCCATGAAGCTGGATTTAATACGATTCGGACCATCGATGGTTTCATCAGGACGAACGTGCTGTTCATAGGCCCCATCACTGACGGTTACGCCGAACAGCTTTGTTCTACTGTCCTTTCGCCAGAATCTCCGGGTCAAAAATTCAAGAAAGTGCACATTGTTTTCATGCTCTTCGAATTCATTCCAGGCTCGTCCCGGAGCAAGAGTATTCTCACTCAGCTTGGCCTCATCACACGAGGTAAAAAATACATCCAGTTCAGGCAGGAGGGGCTCAAGAAGCAGATACTCCTTGATAGCAGCGCCCTGCTCAATTAATTCATTTGGATTACCCGTCAACGTATGGCTGTCAACAATTGTCACTGCGTCTTTGCTGCGACACCATTTGATAAATTCAGCTAAATCTCGCCCATTATTGGCGTCACCCCTGTCGGACAGGCCGGAGTACATGTAATAAACCATTTTCGGTCGCAGTCGCTCAACGGCATCCTTGAAGATTTCAAAATCAAAATCATCATTTGCTCCGGGGAAATAAGCAATTCCACCCCTGTCCCGACCAACTGTGCTATGAATAAAAGTTGTGCCCGTATGTAAATCAGGGTGAATGTGAGTCTGCGACATATCGATGCCGTTTGCCGTCATCACATCATAGAAGAACCTTCCCTGGGCATCAAGACCATCATATTCCCCCTTGCCGAGGTTCACCCCAACAGCGACCTTTAAGCCCGTCCTGGCAATCAGCGGAGCCGTGTTGCCGGGTCCGCCTGCTGTGGCAAAACCCTGTTCGATCCATTCCCGGATCTGCTGTTGAGAATAGCTCGGCATATCTTCGGTATTACACTTTGCCAATCCTCCTTTGCCCACCAGCTCATTAGCAAACTCGAAATCCGACCTTCTTAAATCCGTCACACCCGTATTTAGAATCAAAACATCTGTAGCCATATTTAATCACAAATAGGTATTTCAATATCTTCTCAATGCATTTCCGCTTCGCATTTTCCAATGGCGGGCCGATAGAAATTGAACTGAACATTAGGATGCCCCGCTAACAGTGACATAGGTACTGAACTGTCAGCTATTTTCTTACTTATCATTAACGTTGTCAATCTCATTCCAAAAGGATTATCATGCGTACCAGCCTGCCAAATTGATATCTTTTCCGCCTTCCAAGTCTGGACGGGTCCGACACTGATCGCCTTTGTTGGCACACCGGTCACCACTCCACCGCCGCTGGTTCGGGCATTTTGCATAACAGTTACTGGATGCAAATCAACAATTCGGGTAGTGAACTGGCAATACTCCTGCGGCGTAGGCGGCCGATCCTTATACTTACCCTGGCGTTTAACCGGATCGTTGAACGCCCAGTGTTTTATGTCACCCTGGCCACCCTGCATGACTACGCAGCGAACGTCTTCCCAGCTCTCTATATATTCCGTCGTGTCAGACTTGGGAAAATGTATGTTAGACTCGGGCATTTTCAACTCATCGTCAATACGATTAAAGCATAGCTCCATGTCCGCCTTTGCAAAAGACAACGGATGCGATATCGGTACTTCTTTGCCATCCATATACCATTCATCCATACCCCAGAAATGGGCATTGTTGAGATTGAGCTTCAATTCATTGACAAGCCGTGACACAAGTGGAAGTTGCTCAGTTGGACCGATCGGCCCGCAGATACCTGCCGGATTATCGGCCGTAGCCTGCTTCCACGATGTTATATACTCCAGAGCCTCTGCCAAATAGAAATCCTCGAGCGTGTCATAAAATACTACCATTAAACCTTCCCTGCTCAAGCCGGCCATGTCTTCAGCGGTGAGCTTGGCCGCATCGTTGAGTATCTCGTCATCAAGAGTAGTGTAATCCCACCACTCCGGCGCTAACATACTGAGTTTTCTCGCCATTGTTACTCTCCTTAAACAATATGAACCAGGTCACCAAGTTCGGCCTTGAGGATATTATCCTGTGGATACGCGTGCCCCAGGTGCTGCCTGAAGCCTTCAGCGAAATCCGTGTTTATCTCCCTTCCTCTCTTCTCACCTAACTTCTTCATTGAATTAACATAGTCATCAATACCATGATGCTTCAAGAGCCAGTTGCGCTGGCTCTCATGGCAGCAAAGCATCTTTTCCTTAGTGTCCATTACATCAGTTATATCAACTATTGTCCCGGCTTTTATTTCGGTGCCAAAATTATCTTTGCCCTCCACCGGATCCATATAGTAAAGATACGGTGTCGGCTCGAATGGCTCGGCGCCTGTAGTTTCGATATTCACTATTCCACAGTCAAAACAGGCTGTCTGAGCTATCCTGCTGGCCATTTCATGGTCAACCATATAATCAGACGGGCTTGTTGTAAGGACAATAGTCGGTCTGACTTTTCGCAGCAGTTCAATGGCCTTAATCAAAGTCGGCCTGTCATACATAATAAATGCATCATCACACTCGAGGCAATGATAGCCGCCGTGCAATATTTTCGCTGACTTGGCAGCTTCGGCCTTGCGAATCCTGCTGATTTCTTCCCGGTTGTATTCGACCGTGCCACAGTCGCCAGGTGTCATCGTGGCAATATGAACATCCCAACCTTTGTTATGCAACAGTGCCAGTGTCCCCGCACACATAAACTCTGCATCATCAGGATGAGCACCTAAACTCAATATTGTTTTTCCGTTCGTAGAATTCATAATGCAAAATACCTCCCTGTAATCCTATTGTCCCATAAGATGGTTGATTATCAGCATATCTAATTCCTCGTAATCTCGCTCGACTATCAATTTCTCAACATTGTCGTTGTCAATGCTGTGAACAAGTTCAACGAGGCGCAGAAAAATAGTCCTGCTGTTAGACAAATGTTTAGTGGCGACTTGCTGCTTTTGCGTTCGCATAGCTTTAACGTCCAGCCCGACAAATTCGCCGCCTCTTCCATAGTCGTACTTATCGAGAATACGCACCTGGTTGAATGCCCTTCTCAGGTCAACAGAACCGAAAGTTTTGTCCTCATCGAATTTAAGACCGTTCTGGTCGTTCAGATGAACTGTGAAGAGCTTATCGTATGCAAGGGCAAAGCCCATCTCATCCGAAGGGTCCAGGCCGGCAAGAATTACATGAGCAGTTTCTATATTTACTCCAACACGCTGTGGCTCATCTGTAAGGTAACTAACTGCAACTGCATGTCCGGTCGTTGGTATATACGCCTGGTCCATCGGCTCATTTGGCTTGGGTTCTATTGCAATCTTGATTTCAGGATTATAAGCGAGCATGTCATTTATGGCATTTACGATCCGGTCAACAGCGAGTCTGCTGTCCTTTGCTTCACGAATATACGTCCCTTCACGGGCAAGCCAGAGAACAACAAGCTTCGAATCAATGGCATTAGCAATGTCAATCATTCGCCGACTCCGCTGCTTTGCATACTCCCGACACACAGAATCATTGGACGTGTAAGCACCATCGATCGTGCGTGCATCCTCCCAAAGTCTGGGCGCAACAAATTCCGCAACCAGGCCTTCGCCCTCAAGTATAGAATGCACTTCTTTTGCTTTTTTGATTATCTGCTCAGCACTCAGGCTATCCATATCCGGAACAGCATCATCATCGTGAAATTGCACGCCGTCAAAACCCAATTCCTTATATCTCTTGAGCTTTTTACCGAACTCAATAGTACCCCTGACCGTAGGCCCAAATGGATCCGCTCCTTCGTGAATATTCCATGGTCCAAATGAAAAACGATATTCTCCAGCCATTCTACTTCTCCTTATCGATGATTAATAATAATAAAATCCAAGACATTCCTCAAAGTACCTTTACCATCTCCAGAAACCATATAAATCTTCCATAACAGCATTCGTATCTTTTGTACAGTTATCTATAAAGTTCAACAAGTTTTATCTTCCAATACAGTTATTTCATAACAATTTTATTTGGCGAGTTTCCACATTTAGCTTTTCGGTCTATTTGCTTAATGTAATACTCTATCAGCATTGACAGGTTTTCCTTTTAGTACAGCCAGGGCATGATGGGAATAGAGGGCTCGAAGGTCACTTACATATTCCTTTAAAATTCTCTCACCGAGCCCCTGGTAATCACCACAACGATACAAAGCTCTCGCGAGAATTATTTCACGTAATGATAAATTCCTCGTCGTTGTATCAGTTTGACTTGTGGGGGTTTGGTGCATAGCTTGTTCAATATCAGTAAAAGCGTGACCTTGCATTCCGGGCTTTTTGAGAAGTTCAGCCAAAGATTTTGCAGCATTAGAATCGGAGAGAGTCTCAAATGCCATAGCCACGGCCCTGTAATGTGAAAAATCACTGTTGGCATCAAGCTGCTCCAATTTTTCAATAATTGGTTGAAACGCTTCCTTGTTGCGTGTACGACCGAGAGCAATGATAAGGCTGTCAAGTTCGCTTAAGCTCGGCCCAAACTGCCCCATGCCTGTATAATTCCAACCCTTGTCCCAATCTCTCGACCGCACCGTTTCAACCAGTGTGCCAGTACCAAACGGGTCGCCCAAAATCCCGAGTATATGGGCATAAGTAAGTTTAACACTATCACTCACAGCAGATCCGTAAGCCTTTCTAAGAAGTGGCAATGCAGTTTGCGATTGGGTAAGGACTATATCCAGCCCGTCAAAGTTATCTACAACGCGTTTTACAGCCTTTGCAATTTGATCTTCAGTCAACGGAAACGAATCTTTATCCTTCAGAACCTTTTCAGGTAGATTACCTTTCTCAACAAGATGTATCTGAAGTGCTTTAATATCTATATCGCGTACTGCCTTGCCACTATTAACAGCCATCGCTGCCGCCATACCTGCAGCATAGCCCTGGTTTTGGATATCGGCCTGCATTCGTATAACCGGCATTGCATCACGGTGAGCACTAACTCCGAGCCCTGTGACTAAAATGCCATCGAGATCCTTCGGCAACAAACAGCGGTAGGGCACGTTAACGGAAATCTCTTCTCTGTCAGGCGGCTTGAGCATAAACACAGGATGTATTGTAAAGCCGTGTGTGTCGAAATTGCTTCGAGCTATGGTAATTGTATCAGGGTAAGTACGCCCGATAGAGATATCCATCGGTGACATCGTAAAGTCACCGACGATCCGCCGTCTCTCACGCGTATCTACCAACTGGCCGAGGTCATAGGCGTCTTTGTACTTCTTCTTGGCGACAACAAAAGCACGCCAGACATCTATAACATCAGAGTCATCAATAAAAGTCCAATCCGTATTAGTGTACCCAGTGGCAATCTTACGTGGAGGAAGTCCGGCGCCCTGAACTGCGAGACCCGTACCGTTTGTATAAACACATCCGGCCCCGGCCGCAGCAGCAATATCAGCATTGCCTGTCGAATCGATAACCACCTTGGCAAGTATCACACCTCGCCCATCAGGTGTAGCAACTACGACTCCTTTTACACGCCCATATTCAACAAAAGCTCCACAACCGAGAACACCGAACCAGATATCCGCGCCGGCTTTGCGCAATTCGCTGCGATACCATTGTTTTTTCCACTCGATATTCCATCCCCCGCCTTTATGCTTAGAATCCCCTCCCAAAGCGGTAACACCTTCATCTATTTCCTTTGTAAAGCCTTTAATATAACCATAATAATACTTGCTTATAAAACCCATTGTACCCACTCCCCCGAGGCCGTGGAGGTATTCCAACACAAGCGTTTTTGCCCCCTGCCGTGCAGCCGAAATACCGGCAGGAGCACCACCTGTACCACCACCAACCACTACAACGTCATATTCTCCGACAACTTGTACAGCACGCTCATCAGCAGGAACTACCGAAATCGTACTGGACTTTGTACGTATACCGCTCAAATTTTCATGAATATCACCTGAGCTAACCGGTACTACGGGCTTACCAGGTAGTCTGACATTCAGCAATTTTTGGATGCGTTTTGCTTCTGAAGCAGCCGCTACACCAATGCGACTGCCTACTTCCATTAATTCCAATGGTCGAAGCAGCTTATCCGCAGCATCACGCGATACATCCGCACAACCTCCAAGCACAAACAAACGCGTGATACCAAAAGGTCGAAACGCATCTAAACTAACCTTGTCGGCGCCGGGCCAGGCCCCAGATAGACTTTTCTGTCCCTTCATCGGATCGGGTGGCACCTGGAAAAGGGCTTCCGATTCATCTTTCAAAACCGGCTCCCAAGTTGCATCCATGGCAATTTGCTCAGCATTGGCAAAAGATGCAAAAGAGCTGTCTTTCATCGGTATTTTGTGCGTGTACTCGATGGCCTGGCAAAGTGAGCCGTCACTAACCAGAATCGGCGTAGGCATCTTTCGTGCCTGAATGTCCTTATCTAACCGCCCTTGGCCACCGACAACGATACGCTTAAAATCCTGCAACCCGCCTGGATAGTGCTTAAAAAAAGCACCTGCTATTCTCGCTACACTCGCCCGTGGAGTCGAATCGATAATAACCTTGGCCCTGACCGCCTGTCGTCCGGAACGGTTGGTCATAACTACTCCTGCAATCTTGCCCTCACCGTCACGAAGCACATCCGTTACATAACAACCAAACAAAAAGTCTACCCCCGCTTCGAGCAGTGCTTCATCAAACGTACGCTTTACCTGCATTGGTGTCGGAGGAGTCCGCAAGCTCTCGCTGGATTTTTCTTGTGAAAGCTCATCCTCTATCACAATCTCGCCCAAAAGCAGTCGATTGACATCAGAACTCTTCTCGACAAGAAATTTCACATAACGGGCTTTCCCAGTCACAGAAGCTGAAAGTATAATCGGCCCCCATGGTTCCTGGAGAGGTTCACCAACTCTTGCATTCTTAATGACCGCAACCTGGCTCCATTTTTGCTTATCGCTACTGACAGAGACAGTTACAAATTTTACTTCAAAGTCATCACTGAGGCCGGGATTACGACGCTGGTAAGCCATAATGTGAACTTTTTTGAGCCAACGTTCCCCACCAGCATCAGCTATAATAGTCACATCTCCATCATATTGAACGCTCTGTGTGCTCGCACTGTGCCATTTGCCGTCAGTAAGTACCGACGGTGGTTGTGTGTCCTTATGAACACTTGCAAACGGCTTATTGGCTTCATAGGTGAAATCAATTCCTTTTCCCGATATTAATGAGACAGGTGATTCGGCAAAAACCTTTTTCACGAGCGGCAAAGTCGGTTCTTCACCCGGCTCCAGCCATAATCGATAAGTACTGCAAATGTCTGCGCCAAGGTAAGGACGTTGCGCTGCAAGAAAAACCTTTGCGCCTTCCTTTGCCGCTTCAACAGCCGCAGCTACGCCACCTGACGTTCCGCCAACAACCACGATGTCTACGTCGTAAGCAACAGGAATATCCCGCGCTGATTCATTCACTGCTCTACTGTAAACTTTCGATGCAGAAGTCCTTTTATCACTGTTATTAACAGCTTTTTCTGCATTGGAAATGTCACCCTTGGAGGCTTTCAGACAACCTCCCTGTATAACAGACAAACAAAACAGCGTCGTGAAAAATATAAGAAGAAGATTGTTTTTCATTTACAGTCCTTTCTTCGAATATCCTCGGTACATCTTTTTTCTTCTTTATCCTCCTGAGCTGACCTCGCTCGAACTGGCCATTCATTATAACAAGAGTTGCCTTTGCGCTATTATTTCACCCAATGCAAATATTATCGTTACCATTCCTTCATTTGCAATAAGAATTCTTTCAAATCACTCAGGCTTTTTTCCCGCTGTTATGAAGATACCCCTCATCCATTATTCAATATTCAGCCGGCGTTTATAATATTTTGTCTCAAACTTCACCGCCGCATAAAACGACCGGGGCCTATAGCGAATAATTCGATATAGGCCCCGGACTAATGTTGAACAACTCGATAATCTAATATATATACAGCTGCTACTGTGCCGGCCAGAGCTGCTCATCAAGCCAACTGGATATCAGAACGGCAAAATCCTTGAAGTTAACCGACTTCGAGAGAGCCGGCTCTTCATCGTACATATTGGCGACTGAAGGTACTCCAATATACAACTCACCATCATCGGGGCTCTCGTCAGCCAGATACGCAATCTCGGCCTGTGATAGAGCACGGCTGTAGATACGAACATCGTCCAAATCACCTTCAAA
>Ga0307378_10003167_pt1 | contig 24295 bp, 19 predicted proteins | sample UN1MG_FD_202238 | JGI IMG/M metagenome (GOLD analysis project Ga0307378, IMG submission 202238) | Soil microbial communities from Risofladan, Vaasa, Finland - UN-1 | ecosystem: Environmental > Terrestrial > Soil > Coastal area > Acid sulfate soil | place: Finland: Risofladan, Vaasa | collected...
CCCTCAAGACGTGATCGTCTGGTTTATGAAGCAGCGGCGTAACAAAGAAAAATCCAGAAACTCTTATAAGAAAAAATGGCTGAAGAATCATCCTACATAAACCATGATTACCGGCGTTATAGTGTTACGTGAGTCCTTTTAATTCGTCACACGCATAAGCCATTGCCGGACTGACTGTCGCGAGTTCGGTTTAGGTAAGTACGCAAAACAGCCAAAAGGGAGAGGAGGTGATAAATCATGGAGACGTTAGCACTCATAATTTCGATTATAGCCCTCATTATAGCTATCCTGGCCTACTACAAGGTTGGAGGAGTTGCAGATCTGAAGAAACAGACGGAGGTTTTGACTAATGTTGGTGAGACCGTTGCCAAGGCCACCGATTCCTTGCGCGATAAGACGGCAGATGTCTTAGACAGGATGGAGGCAGCTGTAAGGGGGGTCGAGGAGAAAAAGGGAGGCCCGAAGGCCGGTACAAAGAAGGAAAGCGAAAAGAGCAAGAAATAGCCAAAACCCGCAGAGGACCGTCAAGAGTCAAGGGGGTGTATTGCCTCTCACCGCTTTTCACCCTAAATAAAGGAGGGCTTTACCATGGCTGAAAGGGAGACGAAAAGACGTGGAGGGTTTTGGCGTTTTTGGCCCTGATCGTAGCGATTATAGCACTCGTTATCTCGCTCCTCGCCTATGAAAGGGCGGGCAGGACCGCTGAGGAGGATATTGCTGCCTTGAAGGCTCGGATTGTTGAACTCAAGAAAGGGGAAGAAGACCTCAGGAGAAAACTGGCTGCGACTCTAGAAAAGGCTGCGGAAAAGATCGGCAAGAAAGAAGAGGCTACAGAAAAGGAGTAGGGCACGCAAGCAAGGCTGTGTTACTGTTCCACGCATAGTCCCGACCGGTGCAGATCTCGTTTGCTCTAACGAAGAGGGCGACGGCAAGCGGCCATGATTGGAACGAGAGTTCCGAGGAGAGCCCTTTTTTAGTATGCCTCGGATTATTCTCATGCCTTCTGACCAATTCCGGACTGCACCGGCCAATGGATGCCCCACCATTCTTGTGCGAAAAGTCGCGTCAGGGGGTTAGGATGGGCTCTGAGGTATTGTTTAATGCAGCATGAAAGGGCGGGTGAGAATCGGTGCGTTACACGCCGATTGAACTGTCACTTCTTTTCTTCGACCCCCACGACCCGTAAGAACCGATCTGTTATGGCCTCCTCAGCGAGCTTCATTAAGGACTCTTTGTCTTTGGCGCCCCCAAAAAGCCCTAACTTGATTCGTGCCGCAGCAGCAGTAGGATGGCCTCCTGCTTCACCGATGTCTCCAAATGCCTGCTCCATAACCTGCCCGAGGTTGATCCTGATGTCCTTGTTCCTGGCCGAGATATGCACAACCTCTTCGCTGAGGCCGTGGACCAGCACAGTAGACACTCCCTCAAGTTTTAGGAGGTGCTCTGCCGCATGAGGCAATGTGTCTCTGTTACTGATGAAGCCAACATTGGCCAAAAGCAAGCTTCCCATAATTCTCCTCTTTTTTATTGCCTCACCGAGAACATCCAGTGTTTCCGCAGACATAAGGGGCGTTTCAATCTTGTTTAAAAGGTCTAGGGAGGCTTTGGGATAGAGCAAAACCATTGCCTGAAGATCTTTTGGTGTGGCACCTCTTGTGAAATCAGCAGTGTCGGTCTTTATACCGTAAAGCAACAAGGTGGCCAACTCGGTTGATATTTCAAAGCCTAGCTGTACCAGGTAGCTTGTCAAAATGGTGGAGGTTGCCCCTAGTTCCGGTCTTATATCAATATACTCAGCTGATACCTTTGCAGGGTCATAGGGGTGGTGATCTATAATAATATCTGGGCTAATCTGGCTTGGCAAAGAGTTATTCTTCCCCGGAATGGATGCTTCAATAAGGGCTATCTTGGAATAGCGATTTAGGTCCTTGATCTTATCAATGGGGATCAGTTTCACTCCGAGGAGATTCATGAGGGCCTTGTTTTCCGCGTAACCGATCTTCCCCCCGTAAATTATGTCGGCGCTCTTGCCCAATTTTTCTGAAATCTCCCGAAGGCTAACTGCGCTGGCGATGGCATCCGGGTCCGGGTTGTCTTGGGTTACGATACCTATGCTCTTATCGGCTTCGGCCAATATAGCGGTGAGCCTCTTGAGCTTCTTTTTGAGCTCTAACTCTTCAAGGCTTCTGATGGCCTTCTCGGCTACTGCCGAGCTGGGATAAATGATCTCGTCAATCTCCAGGCCTTTGAAATCTTCGGCAGTATTCTGTTTTCCTGCCCTCAGGATAATGGGCACCTCCTTGCTGATCTGCCTTATTACCTTGGCAGCACTAATGTTCAGGTCTGGATCAGTTGTCAGCACCAACACGCCCGTGACCAACTCTACATTGATTTTTTTCAAGAGGTCCGGTGAAGTGATGTCACCTTCTACCACATTTTCAAAACCCATCTCCCTGAGGGCTTCGGTTCTCTCTGGTTTAATGTCCACAAGGGTGAACTGGTGGCCTATATTCTTCAGTTGGTTGGCTGCATAATATCCAGTCGTGCCACTTCCTAAAATGATATACATGAGTATCACCTGGGTTTGCTATAAGGTACGCATCATCCACGGAGCAAACAGCTGAAGCTGCAACAAAGGAGCTAAGTGGGATTATTCCATAATCAATACTGTAAAGGGTGGGGCAGCTAAAGTCAAAAGAAAAGTCGTTATCGCCGTTGTTGACAAGGGCGGTCAGCGCATGGGTAGAACGTCGCTTCGAATACGACTGCCGGGGTTTTCTCACGATAGCGCATGACCCCGGCGCTTCGCTTCAGGGTTATACATGAAAGAAACAGTATGGTGAGCATGGAGATGTCTTTTTTTGACTCTGTCCTCCCATCGTTCAGAGGAGTGGGCGTTTCAAAACGGCGCACACAGGCTGCTACCTTAGTGCTAAGGCTTATGGGGCGGTGCGTCGGTTTGAAACGGCCCTGTACGGGGCCTTGTTTAGAGGGCAGAGCAAAAAAAGATATCTCCATGCTCTTTTCTGCAATGAGTTTCTTAGGAGAATAATAACGGTGATCATTTATGAAGCATGCAAGACGGGGAAGACCTCAACGGCAACATGAATGACATTATGATTGACATAGAGTGGGAATTATGGTTTGAGGGCGAAAAGTCCGTAGTATCTTAAAGGAGCCAAAAATGTACCGGTGGTCCATCAAATCAAGGTTGGAATCGGCGAGGCAAACGCTCTGGCACTTAGGGCTTATTGGCCTAGGCAGCGTGTTGTGCGCCGTGGCCATAAACGGGATCCTTATCCCTCAGCGCTTTGTGAGCGGAGGGCTCGTTGGGTTATCCTTGGTGATCCATTACCTTCTCTCGTCATTATCGGTAGGCTGGCTCTACCTCGTTCTCAATATACCGCTTTTCGTTTTGGGCTGGCTGTACGTGGGACGACGCTTCTTTGTTTACAGCCTTGCAGGCCTACTAATATTTTCCGGCGCCTTAGTCTTCGTGAACTTCACAGTGCCCGTCCATGACATGCTCCTGAGTGCATTGCTGGCTGGAATCATCACAGGTGTTGGGTCTGGAACTATCTTGCGCTCCTGGGGCTCGGCAGGAGGGCTCGACATCCTGTCAATTATACTTCTCAAACGTTTCTCCGTTCGCCTGGGGTCCACCATACTAATGTTCAATGCCCTCATACTTCTTGCAGCGGCCATTTTCTTCGGCCTGGAGATGGCCCTTTATACTCTGATTTATATGTATGTCAGCTCCTCCATGATCAATCTGGTGGTTACGGGCCTCAGCCAAAGAAAAGCCGTGCACATCATATCTCCTCAATGGGAGGTGATTTCTCGGGAGATTATGGGGCAACTCCAGCGGGGAGTAACGATCATAGGGGGTCGAGGCGGGTATACCGGCCAGGAAGAGCAGATTCTTTACACTATTATCACCTTTAGAGAGCTGCCTCGACTCAAGCAGCTGGTTAAGGTTATCGACCCCGATGCTTTCGTAGTAGTCAACGATACGCTCGAGGTGATGGGCCAGCGGATCGGGAACGAGCCCCATTGGTGATTATGCCGGGTGTCGTATTGGCTTTTCGTGACGCCGCAGGCCTTAGGTCGGCTTTTTGTCCCAGATCTCAATGAGGTAGTCCTTATGATCCTCAAAGACCTGGGCCTGTTCTTCAACGACTTCCTCGGCCTGAAATGAGTTCATCTTTTTCGTTTGATTCATGAAGGAAGCAACCCGCCCGAGGTACAAAGGGGTGACAAGGTTGACCAGCTGTGTCCTGTTGTGGGTCCACTGGTGAAATGTTGCGGCAGTTTCGTAGAGCACGTGGACCCATGTTGAGACGGGCATTACGAACTTGGTTTTTGCTTTACCCGCGCATCTTCTGAGTTCCTCAAAGCACTCCGGGCAGAAGATATCCTGATAGAGGCTTCTGAACTGCCGGAAACCGGTCTTGAACTCGGTTACAAGCCGGTCCAGATTAACTTTAATAGGCTCTGGTTCTTTGAATTCCTGAAGCCCGAACATGGGAACGGTGCGACTGCCCTTGATCGTCTTCCACTCTGCCTCATGCTGCTCCATGAGCACGAAAAGCGTGTGTACTACCTGCCGGAACATGGGGCCGAGGGACTCGGCCGGGTCTTTTGCATCGTGGATTTTTACACCCAGATTTGACTGGCAGATCTTGAAGTTATTCGTTATGGCGTTTGTTGTCATCCAGATGTCTATTCCGTAACGGGCCACATCGGTGTTCCAGACATCCTGCTCGATGTAATATGCCGCCAGTTCACCAGCAAAGGCGAAGTCCCCTCCGATTGGCTGGCGGATACGGAGGCCATAGAGGGCCCGGGTGAGATTATAGACGATGTTGTTAGTAATGGTTCCGTCGTATTTGTAGCGCGAGTAAATGGGGGAGACATACTGATAGCCTTTTTCCACAATCGGCTCAAGAAGATACTTGACCCAGTCACCGGTGATGGAACGGAGGTCTGAGTCGACAACCATGCAGGCTTTGACCTTCAGGCGCTTGGCCGCCTCAAAGATTGACCTGAAGGCCGATCCCTTCCCCGCAGGGCCTCGGTAAATGGAGATGACCTTCTCCTGCCAGGGTTTGATCTCAAACTCCTTAGCCACCTCCCTCGTGTCATCGGTTGAACCGCCGTCGGCGATAAGAATCACACTCCTTCTGCCCTTATAGTGCTTGGCAAGGCCATGGGTGACCATCTGGATCACGTGAGCGACGGTTCCCTCATTGTTATAGCAGGGAATACCCACCAAAATATCCGCGCCCTCTATCTCCTCAACCCTCTTTGAGGTATAGGCCCTCAATGCCGTATCGTAATTCATGATCTCTCACTCTTGCGGTTACTCTTTCAAAGTTAGCTGCTAGGTGCCCAACCCATCGTTAGGCCGCCTCAGGGTTTCGTCGTTTCCCCTAATATTCTTATCGATTATTGCTTTAACTCCGCAAAACAGTAATGAGCATCTATTCTGCTTGACTTAGTGCTATTAAGGGATATGGATATCTTTTTTTGCACCGAACTGGGCAGGCGCTTTAAGCCTGCTCTTTCCCGATGATCCAGGCGGGCGCCTGCCTCCACCTCAGCTCTATAGATTTAGAGAAGTGAGAGTCACCTTTAAAGCAGCACGCCCGCCTCTATCTGCAGCATAAGCGAGCATGACAGCATGGGCTTCTTCGGTGTCAAAAAAAGACATCCATATCCCTCGGGCCAGCCTAGTTACGAAGCTAAAGCAATAATCGATATTCTTATAAACCTTTGTTCAATTATCAAGCGGTTTTTGCTCTCATTGCTCCGGGGATCTTTAGAGCGCCTGCGATTGCTTCAGGTCAAGGGAAATAGAGGCTGGCACCGGATGGAGCATATGGCTGAGCGATTATTCTGCAGCCAAAGCCTTCTTGAACCTGAATTCCATCAGAGTCGGCTTTATGTTCACAATGCTGATCCTATCGTTGGGCAGATCAATCTCGTCGCGAGTGATCCGGAAAAGTTTACTACCGAAACGAGCGGGGGAGAGGTCAATTTCGGCATGTACGTTTCTGCTATTCAATGTGCTTGCGTCCTTTCGAAGTCCTCGCACTGTGATGAGCACCTCTGGATTCAAGGGCTCCAGAATCTCGATGTTCTCAGGAATATTCTTCATCTCAATGGGCACCTTAAGGGCTACCTCGAAGTTCTGCTGTCCTGCTAGTAGCAACCAGAATACAAATACCAACCCCAAGGCCCCTAACTTAATGGGCCACTTGTGGACCACGAGAGCACGAATCCGTTCCAACCATGTTATATCAGACGCAGCAGGTGGTTTAGTGGCTTTCTCAACGAGGGCGGCAAGTTCCTCCGGATTTGCGATTGATTCGATTTTCCCGTCCCGGGCGAGGGAAACCTCACCTCGTTCCTCCGAGACAACCACCACCCAGGCATCGCAACGCTCGGAAAGCCCTAAAGCCGCTCTGTGCCTTGTGCCCCAGTCTTTGGGAAGTCCTTCATTGGGACTCAGGGGGAGATAGCAGGCTACCTTTGCAACTCTTCCCTTTCTGATCAAAAGTGCGCCGTCGTGCAAAGGTGATTCCTTTTGAAAAACACTCACCAGTATTTCGGATGTCGGCTCGCCCTCCAAAGGGATCCCTCCGGTGATCAATTCATTCACCCAGTCTATACGCTCGAAAATGATGAGGGCCCCGATTCTATGCTCGGCCAAAGAGAAGATTCCTCTGACAAAGCTCGCTATCCAATCCGCCGACTTCGGAAAAGAGCGTAGACCAAGCATTTGGAGGGGGTTGACCCTTTCAAGGACCTGGCGGATCTCCGATTGAAAGAGAATAATGATAAGGACCATCAGGACCTGCCAGAGTATCTGAAACACCCAGGTAGTAAGAAACAGACCCCAGAATCGAGCGAGAGTGAAAACGATCCCTAAAGCCAACAGACCTACCAGGGCTTTAAAGGCCTTTGTTCCCCAAAACCAGAGGTAGAGATGATACACTACAACGGCAAGAAACAGGACATCCAGCACATCCTGAAATCGCAAGTCAGTTAAGATAGCGAGAAGAGGCATAGTGGTTTTTTCGGAATTTCACAGAAAAACCTTAAATAACCCTTTTGTAGCGTTCCATTATTGGTTTTGTTTCGTGTTTCGGCCCGCCTTGCGACTACTTTTCAACCTGAAAGTTGCTACGCTAAAACTACCAAGACGCTACCAAAGAATCTAATCATTTGTAATCCAGGTCTGGGCCAGGGGATTCCGGTTTATCCGGGTTAGGAGAACCGTCTTTTTTCCTCTTCCACGACTTCAATGAGATCATAGAAAATCCGGGGTAGTTTGTTCGATACCCGTTCCCACGAAACAGTTTGTGGCATCTCGAAGATACTTCCCCGCGTCTTGTGCTCAACCTCAAGGATTGCTTCGGCCAGGCCCTTTTCGAGGAACGGCCTAAATTCCGAATGGGAATTCACGAATCTCAAAAACCGCTCTGTGATCCTATAGGGTGAAGTTAGTACTTCGCCGGCTTCAAGGATTGAGTTGTGCAACACGTTCCTGACAAGAAACTCTTCGGCGTCACGGTCGTATTTCAGGTTGCTAAAACTGGCGTCGTCGGAATATTTTTTGATTTGGTCTTCGGCCACAGCTTGGTAGGTAATAGCCAAATCCCTGAAGAAGGTATCGGAGATCTCGAGTCCTTCCTCGATGATGAGCGCATTCATCAAGGTAGTGACAATGTCGATTGCCATCCGATTAAGGCCTTTTGCCTGATCTTCCGGCGAGGCCTCCTGATGCTTGTGATCGAAGGCTTCCTCGGTGAACATAACCTGTGCAGGAGATGAGGCCTTGCGGTAGACCTCGATCAGGGTAAAGATCTCAACGCCCCAGTTGGTGGCAAAGCGCATCTTCTTCAAAAGGTCCACATGAAAAGCTACTTCACCGGAGAGTTGGTAGTTGAAGCCCAGCAGAAAATCTATGAGGCGCACCATCTTTTCATCTCTGCTTTCCGTGAATTTTCTTTTTAGGGAAAGCAGGAGAGGGTCCAGAAGGAGCCGTTTGACCCTGCCATAAATCTCTCCTCTCTCGGAAATGCGGGCATAGTAGGCCTTGGAAAAATCATAATTGAGAACCACTACGGGATAGAAAAGACGGTCGAGCTGAACCCGTCTAAAGGTTCGAATATCTGCGTCAATCAGTCCGACGGATTCAGCACCCAGAGCAATGGCGATACCGAAGCTGAGAAACATGTTCTTGCCCTTGCCCGGTTCGGTAATGTTAAATCCCGCCTCGTTGAGCTGGCGGTATATACCGCTGAAACCTGGGCCATCGTTCCACTGGATAAGGGAATTTCTGATTCCCGCGGCCGTTATGAGATCTCTGAGCCGGTGGGCATCATCCTCAGTGGCCCTATCCAATCCGAAGATAGTGCTTGAAAGATAGGGAACATTCCTTAAGTGCCTGAGGATGTTGCTGAAAACGGGGAGATTTGAGGAATCCGTAAATTCGCTGGCAAGACAAGGGATAATTAGTACGGTTTTCTTCCACCTGGAATGAAGTCTGAGCTGGGATCTCAACTTCCTTCGATCTTGCCCGATTATGTGGAAGGTGCTTATACTGCTGCTTTTCTGTGAGAAATTAGAAATGGCCGAACTCCTTACTCTAATGATAGCATCTGCATCGGATTTTTTTGAGCACGATTTGTAGTGGGCTGGATAATCGCAGCACTAGTACAAGCATAGGCTAAAGGGGATTCTGTGTCAAGTGGGTACCACAGTTAGGATTATGCCTGGAACCTAGGTGGGCCAACTCCTTTGCGGTAAGGGCGTTAAAATAGCCCAGAAACGCATAACCCCCTGAGTTATGAGTGCTGATAAATGCGAAGGAACCCTAAACGCAATAGGAATCTCAAAAAATTACAGTCGCCCATGATCTCAGCAGGGATAAGGAGTATCAACGGGCACGGAGCCCGCGTTCAGCAGGGGCTGAGCATTTTTCGTATGATGTGTTGGTGTGGATGAGCTATAATGGCGAACAAGGGTGATGGCTCATTTACAGTGCGCTCTTTTGCCGCATAGGGCGTAGATTTTTGGTAAAGGCTTTTTCGGGTGTCCGAATAATTTTGGCTATTGGAGCTTTCCGCAAAGGCCGGTTGACACATGAATTGCTTGCGGCTAGCGAGGAGTTTCGTGTATCCGGGCTTGCTTTTTTCTCGCTTTGCGTAACAACGGGGTTGGCATGAGACTGCCGTTTGTCATATCGATTCCTCACTGCTCTTCGCTCATACCGGCCGAGATAAGGCCTGCTATTGCCCTCGGAGAAGAACAGATATTGGATTGCACCGATAGAGGCACGAGGGAGGTCTTTGCCCATTATCCAGTCAGGGCAATTCTCTGGGCTCGATGGAGCCGACTTGTGGTTGATTTGAACAGGAGCCACTTGCAGCGTGATTCCACCGGTGTGGTTCCGGAAGTAGATTACTTCGAAAGGAGAATCTATAAAGAGAATTTTGAGCCAGATGACGAAGAGGTTCGGAGACGGCTGAGGAGGTATTACAGGCCCTATCATGATCGACTGAAAGAGGCTGTACAGGGTACAGAGATTAAGGTACTTTTCGACTGCCACTCCCTCTCGCGTATTGGTCCGCCGGGAGCGCCAGATAGACTGCAGTGGCGGAAAGACATTGTCCTCGGAAATAATGGCGATGGCAAGGGTGAAAGAGGTGATTCCCGCGGGACTATAACCTGTGCTCCCGAGACCCTGCTCATGATGAAGGAGGTGTTGGAGGAATCGAGGTTTTCGGTCTCGGTAAATCATCCGTACGCCGGAGGTTTCATTACCACCCATTACGGGGAGGAGCTTGTCAGCAAAGGAAAGATGGCTGTTCAGATCGAGATAAATCAGAGCCTCTATATGGGTAACAAAGACTCAGGGCTTTGCCTGGACACGGTGTCGGATGTTTCGCGGAGGCTGGGCCAGGCCCTAAGGGAGATAGCAAGGAGATTGTAATCCAGTCTTTTACCTTTGATCCTCTCTTTTTTTACCCCATGACCAAGACCAAGTCGGCAAGCCTGAGATGCTGAAAGGAAGACTTAAGGTATACAATCGTCATAAAGGAAGCATTCTTGATGCAACCTTGGATTACTACTACATATAGTAAAAAGATTTCGTTTTTTTCAAGATAAGGTGTTTTTTCCTTGACAAATAGTGTCGAATAGATCATAGAGGGAGACGAAGCTTTAGCCTCAGCTTATCAAAAAGGCGCGTCAGTCCTTGGCGCACGGGGGGGCAGGTTTTTTGCCCATTTATGAATAGCGGCCTGCGCCTAGCTCCCAACAAAGAAATATGAAGAACGAATTCCTATTTCCAGAGCGCACTTTTTCTGTTGACAAGTGATCGAAAAGGCGTACAGTATCCATCCCTTAGTGAAGCCCCGCTGAGAACCGGGGCCGTAAGAAGGAAAGCCCGAGACGAGGAAAACGAGAATTGTTCGGAGAGATAGAAAGTGCTGCGTTAGAGAAGGCCTGTATTGAGATAATTGAAACGATCCTTTTTTGCCTTCGCAATACCTTCAAGGGAACCATTTATCGCATTGGAAAGCCGCTCGACCTCATCGCGGAAAAAATAGCCTCCGGCATTATTGATGATGGGAGGGAAAAAATCTCATGGGGCCTTCCTGCAGAATCAGGTTATGATCCTCCTGGTAAACCCTGGACTGAATATAGGGATGAACCGGGCCGTCCTCTTGAGGCCATGTGCTGGTGTGTTGAGAGACAAAAAAGCTGGACTGTTGAAGACCAGTATTCTGATACTCGAAGCATCGGACTGCAGGTGGAAGGAAGACCCGACGGCTGCCATCATATGGAACCTGTGCTTGTCCGCAAAGCAGACCTTAAACTGGAGGGGCAGGCCTCCTTTGAATATCCCCGTGACTACCAGGAAAATGTCATTTGGAAAGACAGCGACTATGCCGTGGTTGCAGTGATTAAGATACACTTCTACCCGGGCAGCCTTAAACTCGGCGGTTATGAGGCGAAGGTCATCAAGAAGCTCTCCCGTGCTCTCGGGACTGAACTGCTTTCCTACAAGTTAAGCAAAGATTCGATGAAGGCAATGGAACGCTTGGCAAGAGAGAGGTTGCACGCATGCAACGTACTTGCCGATTCACTCCGGAATGCTACCACCAAGTCAGGGCTCATCTTTTCTCTGGTTAAGCAGGAGATAGGGTATCTGCGGGATCAGTGGGAGCAGGTGCTTCGCGAAACACGGAAAGACGGCAATGATAAGGTTGAAGCGATAAGAGAGCTGAATCGGCTGCTCAGGAGGATTAACGGAGAATGCGAGGAACTCAGGGAAGATTTGGTTGCAGTTCAGAATAAGTTCCTGGATTTTTCACTTCCGCCTGAAAAGGGTGAGAATTGGGTAAATATGCAGATAGTTACCAGGTGGAAGAATCTTCTCGGCAAATGCCCGCAGGATAAACAAACGGGCGAGATGATTTGGAACACCATTGATAAGATCAAGAAGTCCCTCCATTACGGTCATGACCATGATAGTATTTCAACGTATGATAGAATCCCCGATGACATCAAAACGGAGTGGGTCCATCTTCTCTATAGCAACAATGAGTACTTCGACGGATTGGCGCTCGGGAGGCTTATTTCAATACTCAATAATCCTGCTCTTGAGATCCCATCTCGAGAAAGATCGAGAAAGACCCTGGTGCAACTAAAGGCCCTTGCCGAAACCATTCGTAAGCTTGAGGAGAATACCAATTTCGTCCTTGAGCAGGTGCTCAATGGTGTTGACAAAGGAAAGGCCTCGGCGATCTTGCAGAACAATGAAGTGAATTCGGCACGATAGCCTCACAGTTCACAACTTCAATCCCTCTCAAATCACTTCAACGCAAGCAGGATATCTCAAGTAAAAGCCCGTCAGGCCTCTCGATGTGTAGGCTGGAAAGGATTATTGATTGGGATGTAAGATATCCCTTTTGATGAGATCTTTCGGCTCCAGAATGCAGTCATAGGAGTATTTGGTGTGGCAGTGAAGGTCAATGATCGTCCCGAGGAAAGTGCCTAAAGTCTAAAGTGAACTAAAGTGCCCAAAATGATTATACCGGTAAGACCAATTTCACTGCCCAACAAACCGGCAACCAGCAGATCGCAACTCGCAACAAACAATCCCTCACTGGAAATCCCTAAATCCCTCAATACTCATGCAGTGATAGACCCCAACATCCCCTTAATGGCATTCTTACAAAAATATAGTTCCCTCTCTCTTGTCTCCGGGTCCAGGTGGTAAAAGGCGCTGAGGCGAGGGTCTTTGGCCAGGATTTCGCCAAAGATATCACCTTCATCCATATCCAAATCCTTATCCTGCCTTTGTTTTATTACCGAGAGCCAGAACTGTATCTGATCGTGAGCCATGTGTAACAGTTCAGTGGCATTTTTCCGAAGACCGTAGTGACCGTAGCAGATAATCTCTGGCCTCCTTTCAGCAACGAGGGAGATAGAGCGGAGGGCGCTATCAGGTTTAAAGGGTGGCGGTGCAGCCGGCCTCAGGTAAGGGTCATTGCCTGTAGGGATGCTGACTCCAGCAACCTCTCCGGCAAAAACAAGATTCTTGTAAAAGAAGCACAGGTGGTGGACCGCATGTCCCGGCGTCTCTACTGAGATGATCGGGGAGCCGTTCCACACCACATCAGTATCCGGGCGAATCCTTTTTTCGTCTATGGGAGATGGCTGGCCATATGCCCTTGCCAAGTCGCCGAGGACCTTCAATGATCCCTGCCAGAGCCTTTCCGGATCGGCAAGGTGGCTGATGGCCCGGGGATGGCACACGATTTCGGCATCCGGATAGCTTCGTACCAAATCTCCGCATCCACCGGCATGATCAAGATGGATATGGGTGAGCAGGATATGATCGATCTTGTTTATTCCCAGCTCCCGCAAGAAATCAAGTAGGGTACCGATAGCCGCAGAGGGACCCGGGTCGATGATCAAAGCCCGATCCCCGTCATTCATAATCCAGCTCCCTATGAACTGGGTGAAACCGCTGACTGGTAAGTCCAAATCAACGAGGAACAAATCGTCATGAATTCTGTGTATGGCCAATTATAAGTGCCTAAAGTGAACTAAAGTTCAAAGTGCCTAAAGCCCGCGCTGGCGCTATCTGCTCTGACCAGCTTACTAACTCTTTAACCCAGTATGTGCTTCAATTAGCGTACTAAATCAATAGGCCAGGACTGGGCCAGGGTTATATGCGATACGTGGCGTGTATCTCAGATCGCACATCGCAATTCAAAATGCCACAATTCCTGAATTGACAATATGAAGACTGCCAATCAGGAAGGAAACCCAAAGGTAGCCGCTTCCCCTAACTCCTCCTCTATTCTCAACAATCTGTTATATTTGCATACCCTCTCAGAGCGGCTGAGGGACCCCGTCTTGATCTGTCCAGCATTTACAGCTACGCTGAGATCGGCGATAAAACTATCTTCTGTTTCACCGGAGCGGTGGGAGATAACGGTTCTCCATCCGGCCCGGTGGGTCATCTCAATCGCTTGCAACGTCTCGGTGAGCGTCCCGATCTGATTGAGTTTTATCAAAACAGCGTTGGCGGATTTCTCCGCAATGCCTCGGCCGATTCTCTCGGGATTGGTAACAAAGAGATCATCGCCTACGAGTTGAACCCGATCTCCCAATTGCAGGGTCAAAGCCTTCCATCCCTCCCAGTCGTTCTCGTCAAGGCCATCTTCAAGGGAGAAGATAGGATAGCGGTCAACCCAGTCAGCGTAAAACGCGATCATCTCCCGGTTGTCCCGTACCGATCGGTCTGACTTGTCAAAGGCATACGTGCCTGTTTTGAAGAAAGAAGATGCAGCCGCATCAATTGCCAGCACAACGTCCTCACCTGGCCTGTAGCCGGCCTTTTCTATGGCCTGTACGATCACCTCCACCCCCTGATCATTGGATTTGAGGTCTGGTGCAAAGCCGCCCTCATCACCAACCCCTGTTGACAAGCCATTGTCTGAGAGAACCTTGGCAAGGGCATGAAATACCTCTGCGCCGATTCTGAGGGCCTCCCTGAAGGTTGTACCGCCTTTCGGTACGATCATAAACTCCTGCAGGTCCAGGTTGTTCATGGCATGCTTGCCCCCGTTGACGATATTCATCATTGGCATGGGAAGCCGGCAGGCATTTGTGCCCCCGATATACCGGTACAGGGGTATGCCCAACGAATCGGCGGCGGCCCTCGCTACGGCAAGGGAGACCCCCAAAACTGCATTTGCCCCCAATGAACCTTTGTTTGGTGTACCGTCAAGTTCAATGATTGAGCTATCAATGAGGTTCTGATCAAAGGGGTCCATGCCTGTGATAGCAGGGGCGATAGTCCTGTTGACATTGTCTACTGCCTTCAGGACACCCTTGCCGAGATATCTTTTCGGGTCGCCGTCCCTGAGCTCCAGGGCCTCGAACTGACCTGTGGAGGCACCAGAAGGCACAGCGGCCTGACCCCACCCGCCATCTGAGAGGCCTACCTCAACCTCGACAGTGGGGTTTCCTCTCGAATCCAGTATTTCCCGAGCATACACGATCTCGATCTTTTCCATTCTATACCTCCCTCAACATGAATGCGTTGGTTGTGTCCGTTCAGAGCTAATAGTGAACGCTCACTTAACGGTTTATTGACAGACAAGGACTCACAGAACAACTGCAAAAGCGTATTGCAGGGCTGATGTTAATGCCGGAATACGGCCGCTTTTCTCTTTGGGCAATGGGCCTTGTTGAATCTATCAAGATCTAACATAGGTTCCCGTAACCTGCCAATCCGAAACCTCACACCAACCCTTGCCCTAGAGCCAATCTTTCGGTGACCTGAAAGAGTGGTCATCAAAGCCCACACCTGTCCACCGGCACAGTGTGTGTTAATCCTCTCTTAATGCCCACTCCGAGCCTGTGTATACTGCTACAGAAACGTCTCTGGCCAGGGACCCGGAGGGATTGAAATAGATGGGACCGGCCAGACCGGGTCTGGCACGGGCATAAGAGTCGAGGTCCTGCAAGGCGCTTCGAATTGAAGGCGCACGTGCCCCCGCCCGTTCTATGGCCCACAGCAAAAGGTCAACCGCATCGTAGGTCTGGACGGCTACCCAGTCCATGGTATGTTTAAATTCCTCTTCGTACCTCCCCTTTACTACCATTCCTCGCTTGAAATCAGTGCTCCAGGCACAGGGATGGGCCGCCAAAATTCCTCGACTGCTCCTTCCTGACAGCTCCAAGAACTCTTCTGATACAAGCCTATATGTCCCAAAAATTAGGGGCCTGTCAATCCCCTGGGGGAGTTTTCTGACGAGCACGGCTGCCAGTTCGGGTCGTGCCGCCAAAAAGACGGCCCCTGCTTTTATGGTGAGTACCCTTTCTGTCGCTTCAGAAATGTCTGCGAGGGAATTGCCAGTTAAGGCAATGGTCTCAACTGAAAGGCCTCTATCCTCGCCTTTCCGGATGAACGAATCTCTCAGCAGATTACCAAGGGGAGAATTCTCATAGACGACGGCGACCTTGTTCACATCGGTCTTTCGATATATGTAATCAGCCAAAGACATCGCCTGACGGTCCTCGGAGAGGATTGTCCTGAAGGTAAAGGGAGATGTGATACGCTCCAGACCCTCTCCGGTAGCTATGGGCGAGATGTGGATGAGCTGAGACGAATTATACACAGGGAGTGCAGCAAGGGTACAGGTTGTAGTCAGGTGTCCAATCACGGCAACCATTGATTGATTATTCGTCACATGTCGAGTCAATTGGAGGGCCTCGGCGGCATTTCCTTTATCGTCCAATGCCAGCAGTTTCACGGCTATTCCGTTGCGGGGGCGTCGATTCTTGCCCTCATCAAGCCTCATTCTGCCGGCCCTGAGCATTGACCAGCCAAATTCGGACAACGGCCCTGAAAGGGGAGCAACGAGGGCGATATACGCCGTGTCCACCTCTTTTTCGTGTGCAGACGCGGTGCATGAGGCGCACAACACGAGAATACACGAAACGAAAATCATACGAGCGGCACGGAATGACAACCTCACCTCAGATTAGCCTCCACACGAGACTCATCACAAATTTTGACTCGATGTTTGCAACCCCGAATCTGAACCGGAATCCGAGCGACTCAAAGTACATAGTGATCATTTTCCACGGGTCTTTGTCGTTTTGCTTTCTCTCTTTTGTAAATATTTGGATTTCATCGTTATCCATCCAAGTCACCGGTGCGGTAGTCATCTTGCTGCCTCAGAACGTATTCGCTCCCTCATAGGTGCGAAGAGTCATCTCTCTCTGAAGAGAATTTTCAACGTGATGAGATTCAGGTTGAAATGCTCTCTGAATTGGTTGAGGAGATATCGCTCAAATGAGGGGCGAACGGCATCTGGTCGGTTTACGAATATGGCAAAGGTAGGGGGTTGGGCCGAGACCTGGGTAGCATAAAAGAGCTTGAGTCTCTTGCCGCCAACAAGTGGCGGAGGATTCTTGGCAACAATGTGATCCAAGGCCTTATTGATGATGGGTGTCGGCACATGGGTATTGTACTGTTCCCAAACGGCATCGATCAGGGTGAACAATTTGTTGACCCTCTCTCCGGTAAGGGCGGAAATATTTATGGTAGGGACAAAAGAGATGAATCCTAACAGGCGGTCGATGGAATCTTCTAAGGACTTTCGCAACAAGGGATTGCCCTTGACTAGATCCCATTTATTAAAGGCTTTCACCATACCGCAACCCCTGTCAAACGCATATCCGCAGATTCGCATATCCTGCTCATATACCCCTGCTGAGGCGTCGAATAAAATGACGGAAATATGGCAACGATTCATTGCCTTCAATGCCTTTATTATGGAGAACTTTTCGACCCTTTCCTTGACCCGTGCCTTTCGTCTAATGCCCGCAGTATCGATGAATTGATAGAGCCTCCCTTCCCTTTCAAAGAGAATATCAACAGAGTCCCTGGTTGTGCCCGGCATTTCGCTTACCACCAATCTGTCCGACCCAATAATCCTATTAATAAGGGAGGATTTTCCGACATTGGGACGTCCAATCATTGCTATCCTTATGCGGCCTTCTTCCTCCGGGCGACCTACACCGGCAGGCAGGTCCAGCATGAGTTGATCCATAAATGAGCCGATTCCATAGCCATGAGCCGAAGAAATGGAGAAGACTGTGTCTATACCGAGGGCATAGAATTCAAGGCTCAATGGCTCCTGTTTCGGACCATCTATCTTGTTTACCGCATAGAGCACCTTTTTCTCGGATCGCCTTAGCAGCGCGAGTAAATCCTCATCCCCAAGAACCGGTCCGGTTTTTCCGTCAAACAGGAGAATAATTACGTCTGCCTCTTCAACGGCAATTTGAACCTGTTTTCTTATCGCATCGGAGAGGGTATCGGTAGGAGCGGAGTCAAACCCGCCTGTGTCAACGAGAATGAAGTCCTTGTCGTTCCACCGTGCCGTTGCGTACAGGCGATCCCTGGTTACACCTGGAATGTCATCTACTAAGGCGTTTCTCTTTTTTGTGAGGCGATTGAAGAGAGTAGATTTTCCTACATTCGGGCGACCAACTATGGTGACAATGGGGAGCATGGTAAAGGTGCGTCCAAAAACGATGAAAGGTTCACATTGTTCAGGCTCACGTGCTGTGTGCTGCCCTGTCTTTAGGGGAAACCCTCGGAAGGACTATATAGAAAGTATTTCCATTCTCTTCCGGAGTGCACCCGGCGTACCCGCCATGGAGCTGGGCGATATTTTTGACGAAATGCAGCCCGTGGCCCGAACCGCTTTTGTCCTGCTGATCGGCGATCTTGTAGCCATCTTCAAATATGAGGAGGGCATCCTTCGGCGAAATAGCTCTGCCGGTATTGAACAGGCTCACTTTGAGGGCATCCCGCGGTTCCGGTGATTCCATGTCTACCGATTCTACCTGGTAAGATACATACCTTCGGGGGTTACCATGTTCATCGAGGACCGGCTCACAGTACTTGAGGGCGTTGGAGAGCAGGTTTGCGAATACCTGAGCTGCAAGGCCCAGGTCAACGAATATGTTCAGATCTTCCTCCGATGGCAAACTCGGGGGCTCGAGAATTTCGATGTTTCGATAGGCTAATCTCTTCCTGTAATGTTCCAATTCAGGTATGAACACCTCCTTTAGGAGGTTGTAGTGCCTTCTCTTGAGCACGTACCCGCCGGCTCTGAAATGGTCGCTACGAAAGAGTGTTTCGATAAAGAGGCTCAAATGCTTGAAGTGGGTTTCGAAGTCCCCCATCTTCTTAGCCATATCTTCTTGGATACTGTGGAGTTCATCAACGGGCCGGGTAAGGTCCTCTCCTGACACTCTGTTCGCTGGTTCGTTCCGGGAGACAAGGGAGCGCAGGTCTTCCAGTAACGAGAAGTTCCTTTTGAGATCCTTGTTCATATTGATCAGGAAGGCCTTGTAGTAGAGATTGGGTATAATAACGTTGTGTTCGATATCCGATACGATCTGATTGATGAATTGAATATGCTCAATGTTTTGCTCCACCACGAGTTTATTATGCATGTTGTAACCGACCCTGTTGGTGTATTTCTCGAAGAAGAGCGATCTATGGTTACTCATCCTCTTGACGGGATATATTTCGAGCATGCCGAGGATTTGATCATCCAAGAAGAGTGGAACCCTGTCGGCCAGGGCCTTTTTTCCGATTATGGGAAACACAGAAGAGGAGCCTGCCCTATAGGGGCTATGGTGAATAACGATATCTGCTCTGGCCGGTGTGGGAGGGTCCAACAGACCCTCAGCGCTGCAGCACTGTAACATGAGTGCTTTATCCGCTGGCCTGATCGTGTAAATGCTACTTTCATAACCAAAAAAGAATTTTATGACGGCAACCGCTGTCCTGTATAAGTTGCTAATGGTGGCAAACTCCTGGGCCAGGTCAAAAAAGGCAAAGATGGCCATTGTCTCCTTTGCCTTGAATTGGTAAGCAGTGTAGTCCGCTTCCTTCTTTTTCAGAATCTCGAAGACCTGATCCAGATCGTGACTCAAGGGCTTTTCCTTTGGCTTTCTTGTGTAAAGCCTTTCCAGCGTCTTTCAGCTGCCTTGTCAAGTTATGCGGGTCTTGTGGAGCGACTTGGAGTAATAGTCCTCCGGAAAAATCGTGCACCATAATAGCAGATTGCAAGAACATTTGAAAGGCAAACTTTGGCCTCACCAGGGCCTGCCTCCGGATATCATAGGTGCCGTGTGCAACGTGGTTTCTGAGTGGATGACCCAGGCTGTCTAGCTGAGATCTGTGGCGATCGCTTCTCTGAGGAGCGGCTCATACTGGTCCATGAGTTCGAGCCCGATCCGGTTCTGGGTGGATACGATGGTATCGAGAATTTCCTCGTTGATTAGCGGGTTGATGAGTACGGCCCGCAGAACAGCTATCCTCTGGGGCCTGTAGCGAGTTGATTCCAGGGTAGTTCTCGACACGAAAGTGGTGTCATCCTGACGTATTGACTTCTGCAATTGTATGTTGAGGGCATTCAGGATTTTATTAATTCCCCTTATTCTGTTGGTAAGATGCCTGATTTCAGTGCCTTTGCAAAGGGTTTTTTTCTGCTCCTCCCACTCACGGAATTTCTCGGATACGAACGGCGGAAGGAAGCGATAATTAATGATGAAGAGTTCGGGGTGATTTAAGATCTCAAAGTTTTCGGATTTCTCCAGTATCCTTTTAAAGGTTAGGGTTGCCTCATTCGCCTGCCTAAAGAGTAACCGGTACCCGTCCCTGCCCATGATCTTGAGCGAGGCCCACGGCTTCAGGCATGCAAAAGGCCTGGATCCCTCAACGGTGAACCGGCCCGTGTCGACGCTGTCCCGCCTGTTGATATATTGTGATACCTGCTTGAGGAGACCCAAATCCTTTTCATTGCGGAAAACGACTATGCCCATAGCCATCGGACAGTAAAGGAGCTTATGCACATCCACAGACACGGAATCGGCCCGTTCGATTCCACGAAACAGTGACCGGTACTCGTCGACAATCAAGGCCGCTCCCCCCCATGCAGCATCCACATGAAGGTACGCACCTTCCTGCCGCGCAATAGTGCCAAGCTCCCAGAGATTGTCTATATTCCCCGTCTCAGTCGTGCCGGCGATACCGACTATCGCCATGATCTTTGTCTTCCGCCCTTTTTTCTGATCATCTCTTTTTATGCTCCTGATCTTTCGTTTCAGGGCATCGATATCAATCCGGTTGCGCGTATCTACGGGCACATTTATTACGTTTTCCTCTCCAAGACCGAGGATGTGAAACGCCTTTTTTATGGAATAGTGACCCCTTTGAGAAACGAGCACCACCAGCCTCGAGTAACCATGATGACGCAACGCGCGATCGAGTCCGGCCTTACGAATACCGGGAAAAACCCTGTCGGCCGGGAGAGCCTTTTCCCTGGCGATGAGAAGGGCGGTTAGATTGCTCAAGGTACCGCCGGATGTAACATTCCCGAGGGCAACATGGTGGTTCTGGATGTTCTTCCGGTAAAAACCTTCGCTTTTTTGAAAGACAATTCTGTGAATCCAGGCCAGAAGCTCTCTTTCCACAAAACTGGAGGCCTTTGCAGTTTCGATCTTGACCTGATTCTGGTTCAGCGAGGCGATAATTGTCTCAAGAAGTATCATATAATAGGGTATAGCGCTGGTCATGTGCCCAATATAGTAAGGGCTTCCCATCACAACGGAATGAACGGTGACCTTATCCCTGATCTCTTGCAGGACATCCCTGATAAGATAGGGGCCTTCCGGTATTGATATCTGATTGAATACCTGTGCCAATTCAGGAAGTGTTGTCTTCTTGTGAAGCCCCTCCTTTCCCTTGGAAAAATCATAAATCATCTCCAGGACGGCGAGACCAAACTCCATGAACTTATCAGTAGAGTCCGGCAGTATGAACAGTTTCCGAAGATACTCTAGGCTCGATTCAGCTTTTTTCAATGCTTGTTCCTCCTCGGATCAGGATTTCTTGACCGTATTTCTCCAGGCAAGAAAGAAGGCCACGGCGTATAGGATTTCTCCCGCCACCAACAGGTCATATCGGTAGGGCAGGGGCATTTGTAAATGTATGGTTGCGTCGAGATCTTTCATGAAGGAATAGAGGATGATAAGCGTACCGGTTATCGTAAGGACCCAGGTCGGGAGAGATGGTCGAAAATCGTGCCCCTTTTTGTGCAGAGAGATTATGAAGAGGCCGATCACGATCATGAACACAGAAATCGTCACCGGTGCAATAACAGGGCCGATCCAGGGTAAGGGTATCAAGAACAGGATATCCAAATCAAACACCGATGATGGTCACGCTATAGCAACCCTGAGCCAAACATAGTAGAATATATCCCAGATACCGAAGCAGACAATAAAATAGGCGAATCTCTCCCAGAACCGTTTGCCACAGAGGGCGGCCACCGACATGAGCATGAGGATCGTGGCTGCTTCCCTGCCAAGCTCAACGATATAGTGCTGTAAAGCGATTACCTTGAGCGGGAAGGCGAATCCGTCAGGATAGTAAATGGCCCTCAAGTACACTACAATGGCTGCCTCTACCAGAGCCATGGCTATGCCGAACACGGTTACCCAGGGAATCTTCCTCACGGCATCAATCCCTTGGAACCTCGAGCATTCTTTTTACTGCTTCATAGGCCCTGACTCTGATGTCTTCCTTTACCGTAATGACCGGAGAGAGGGTCCTAAGGGAGCGCAGGATATCGCCAAGCTCGATCTTCTTCATATCGGTGCAGACCATCCTATCATCGGCGGGGATAAAGATCTTATCGGGGTTTTGTTTTCGTAGGGTATAGATGATCCCGGTTTCTGTGCCGATTATGAACTCCCTGTTCTGAGCATTTTTCACAAAGTCCAGCATTCCGGAGGTGCTTTTCACCTCATCGGCCAGGTCAATAACCTCGAGACGGCACTCAGGATGTGCAACGAAAAGCGCCTGAGGGTAATCCCTCTTAACCCTTTTAACCTGCTCAGCCGTCAACATATCGTGGTAAGGGCAGAACCCCTCCCAGTAAAGGACCCTTTTATCGGTAAATCTTTGGGTATAGCGGGCCAGGTTTCTGTCAGGGTCCATAAAGATCGTATCGGAGTTGGCGAGGGAGTTAACCACCTTGATTGCATTGGCTGACGTGCAGCAGATATCGGTCTCCGCCTTGACTGCAGCAGAAGAGTTAACGTAGGTGACCACCGGCACGCCCGGCAACTCTCGTTTCTTCTGGATCAAGGATGGGGCGGATATCATATCCGCCATAGGGCAGCCGGCCGACAGTACCGGCAGCAACACGAGCTTATCCGGGCACAGGACCGAAGCCGTTTCTGCCATGAAATGAACACCGCAAAAAACGATTACCTCGGCCTCGGTCTTTGCTGCCTCAAGCGAAAGCCCCAAAGAATCGCCTGTTAGATCAGCTAGATCCTGTATCTCCGGCCTCTGATAATTGTGGGCCAAGAGAATGGCGTTTCTTTCCTTGAGAAGGTTCCGTATCTTATTCTGTAACGCAGGAATACTCATTGGTGACGTTATCCTCCGGGTTTTCTTTTTTTAGCTTTTGCCTATCTTACTTCTGAATTTCCGTATCAATGCAAGGGGATCATTGGTTTCATAAAGGTCTTCGAGCCCGGCAATATCCTTCCATCTCCGGTGCTGCCAAAACCATTGATCCGGATATTTCCTAATATACTCCTCGAAAACCTGATTTATTCTTCGGGTGTTTTGTTTGAGATCAGCCTTTTCATCATCGGTATGGGCCAGGTTCATCGGTTCGTTAACTTCTATTCTGTACCTCCCCGGCCCCTTACGTATCACAAATACGGTCACTACGCTTGCCCCGCTGCCCCGTGCGAGTAATGGGGCGGTAATGTGAGTTTGTGAGGGGATGCCGAAGAAGTCGGTTACTATCCCGTGCCTCCCAACCCGTGGAGTGCCACCTGCTTTTTGATCGGCAAGGGTAATCGTAAGGGTATTTTTCAGGAGCAACTGGTGCATCCGTTTGAGCGCCCCATCAGGTCGAATCATGGTCACATTATGGGAATTCAATAGGGAGCTAAGGTAACGCTCCAGGTAAGGATTATCCAACTTTCTAATGACTGCGGCCCGCGGAGGTATGTTAAGGTAGCATGCGTATCTGAGCAGGAACACGTTTCCGAAATGCCCCGTGACTACAACGGTACCCTTGCCCCTCTCTACGGATTTCATGAGATGAGAGAAACCCGTAATCTCAATGAATTGATGAAAGTTCTCTGGATTGACGATTCTGTCAAACTTCAACAGATCCAGAATGTTCATGGCAAGCATTTCACAGCTCCGTCGGCCGAGAGCCTCCCTGCTTCTATCATCCAACTCCCTGCCAAAGACAACGGAAATATTGGCCTTTGCAACCCTCCGTCGAGACCTGTCAATACGGTAGTATGCTGTGCCGATGAGCCTGCCGAGGAATGCGTTGACCCTGAACGGCAGGTGAGAGGCTACCCATAGGAATGACCGGAAAACCATATAGACTAAGTAGCTTGATTGCATAGTGGTATCGGCAGTCCCTTCAATTGATAATGGTCTCGTATCGTTCAGAAGTGCTTGCACGATTGGATCGACATCATTATGCGCACCTGCTTTAACGTAACACTTTAGCACCTGACCCCGGCACTTCGCTTCAGGGTCATACCTGAAAGAAACGCCCTGTTGAGCATGGAGATGTCTTTTTTTGACTCTGTCCTCCCATGGTACAGAGGAGTGGGCGTTTCAAAACGACGCACACAGGCTGCTACCTTAGTGCTAAGGCTTATCGGGCGGTGCGCCGGTTTGAAACGGCCCTGTACGGGGCCTTGTTAAGAGGGCAGAGCAAAAAAAGACATCTCCATGCTCAGTCTCCTGGGTTCAGTTAAGAATAGCCACTGGGCCCCAGCAAATGGACAGGAGCGCTACCTTTTCAAAGAACTAAAGTGTTACGCTTTAACTAATGCAGTACTTTGCCAGCACGTTTAAGCGATACCAATCGTTTAGCAGTTCAAGAAACCCACGTCAACCATGAAGAATGAGGCATGAAAAGTGAGGCGACGCCTGTTTTTGTGCTTGCCTCGGGAAGGTTCTTCAAATAGATTCAAATGATAATTTGATTATAGGGGTATCCCCTTGACTGGCGTAACCACAAGATGTAGTATTCCAAGGTATGGAGGATTACCCCAAGAACCTTTTGGAGCTGGAGCACCGATTTTCGACCGAGGAGGCCTGCCGACAATATCTGTA
>Ga0307378_10003168_pt1 | contig 24292 bp, 25 predicted proteins | sample UN1MG_FD_202238 | JGI IMG/M metagenome (GOLD analysis project Ga0307378, IMG submission 202238) | Soil microbial communities from Risofladan, Vaasa, Finland - UN-1 | ecosystem: Environmental > Terrestrial > Soil > Coastal area > Acid sulfate soil | place: Finland: Risofladan, Vaasa | collected...
GAGCTCTTGCGCCTCTTCCTCGGTGAAGAAGTTCCCCACTGGTTTGGATGCCGTGTCTCCGAAGAACTCCGGATCGTCTTTGGTAACCAAGACCTGGTTCACGACTGCGCAAACGGGTACATTGACCCCCAGGTCGGTCAAATAGTTCATCAGTGTCTGCTGCAACATGTATCCGATCTGTCCCTGGGTCATTGCACCCACGACATCCATCGACTGCGCGGGAACCTTTGTCTTGCCTAATTCTTGCTGCACGAGAAGGTTCCCTGCCTGTGGTCCATTCCCATGGGTGATCGCCAAACGATCCTCGGGACCCATCTTCTTGACGATTTGAGCGATCAGTCGTGTGGTAACCTTACAGTTCTCAAACTGCTCTGCGGTGCTACCTTCCTCGTGTGCCTGTTTAATGGCATTCCCACCGAGTGCGATCAACAACCTCATATTCTCTCCTTTTCTAACTCGAACGTTTATTTGTCCTGCTTGTCCTACTTTGCGGCGAAGAAGTCCTTTGCTCCCTTCTGCGTGTCCGTGGGCAAGAATTTCCCCTGCCCGGCAGGGGCGTGCAACTCTCCGTCTTCCAGAATCACCTTGCCCCGTTGCATAGAGAGGATCGGCTTCCCCAGACAGGAGCGCCCCTCGTACAAAGTATAACTTGCGTGAGAATGCTGTGTCGCTTGTTCGATCGTGTGCGGAACTGTGGGATCGACGATGACAAGATCGGCGTCGCTTCCGGGTTGCAATGTCCCCTTTTGTGGGTAGAGTCCGAAGATGCGCGCTGGGTTCTCGCACATTACTTGCACTAATCGTGGAAGAGATAGTTTCCCGCTGTTGATTCCAGCATCATAGACCACGGGGAACATCGTCTCGGTCGATGGAGAACCATAGGCCGCTTCGAAGAAGTCATCATCCTTTGTCTTAGGCTTAGGGGCGTGGTCACTGGCGATAGTATCGATCACTCCACTAGCTAACGCCTCCCACAATGCCTGGTTGTCATCTTCGCTTCGCAACGGTGGCCCGATCTTGGCCAGAGCTCCGTTCTTGAATACCTCCTCGCTGGTCAAGGTGAGATACTGAGGGCAGGTCTCCCCGAACACGCGATAGCCGCTATTCCGCGCCCGGGCGAGCACCTCGATGTCCTCTCGCGCGGTAAGGTGAACAATGTACAACGGGCAACCAGCAACCTGAGCCATCGCAATCGCCCGATTCACTGCCTCTGCTTCCAGGAGCGCTGGGCGGGTAGCAACAAATGCTTCCTTGGGATCACGACCAGCCTTCAGGTACTTATCTTCCAGATAATCCGTTGCCAGCCCGTTCTCCGCGTGGACCATCCCCATACCGCCGACCTGGGCGATGATGTCAAACGTGCGCATCAGTTGGTAGTCATCGCTCATCCACTTGAGCTTGGCATAGGTCATGAACATCTTAAACGATGTCACCCCCGCCTGTACCGCTCTCGGGATCTCCTGTGACTGATGCTCCAGATCAAATAGGCCACCGTGCAACGCAAAATCAATTACGGATCCGGCCTCTCCTTTTGTACGAAACTGGTTAATCGCATCCATTAGCTTTGTCCCCGGTTTGGCATAGGCGTAGTGGATCACGGTGGTGATTCCCCCATGTGCTGCTGCCTCTGAAGTCCCCTGAAGGTCATCGAGATACACAGGGTGTGTATGCACATCGATGATTCCGGGGAGAATGTACTTCCCATGTGCATCGATCGTGCGTTTGGCTCCCCCCGCAAGGTCAGGGGCAACCTCAACGACCTTACCGTCTGCTATTGCCGCGTCCCGGCGGCGGATAACCCCTTGATCGACGATTAATCCACCTTTGATTACCGTATCGAACATGCTCATTCCTCCTCTTGTCCCTTGGGCAACTCACGGTACCAATTCTCGGGGAAATTGTTCGACTCTGGAGATGCGTACATGACTTCAATTCCCTCATGTCCGTTCAGTTCACATAAGGTTTACAAAATTCTGGAAATCAGAGATCCAAGCTCTTTTGCCAAGACAGCTCGCCCAGCTCCAGAACCGCCACCAATATGAGGAGTCAATACCACATTACCAAGCTGCAAGAGAGGGTTATCGTACGGTAATGGCTCTTCAACAAACACGTCGAGCCCTGCTCCTGCGATTTCGCCGTCTCTTAGGGTGCACACGAGTGCTTCTTCATCGATCAGTCCACCACGAGCGGTGTTGATCAAGTAGGCTGTCGGCTTCATCGCTTGCAGCTCACTTCTCCCAAGGAGTTTATCCGTTTCCTGCGTATGCGGAATGTGAAGAGAGACAAAATCGGAGGATTTCAAGAGCTCATTGAGATTACAGAATTCAACACCCAATGCTTTCTCCAATTCCTGCGGTAGGCGGGTTCTCTTGTTGTAGAGAATCTTCATACCGAAGCTCCGTGCCCGCACAGCCACCTCTTTCCCAATCTCCCCCAAGCCGATGATCCCAAGGGTTTTCCCGTATACTTCGAAAGGATCTACCGACAACCACTTGAATGCAAAGGTACGTTCAGTTGTGACTGCAGGAGTAAGGCCTAGCTCACGATATGCTCCCGTGATTACACCTTGGTGGGAGGGGATAAGCATACGTGCACAGGCAAGAATTAGGGCCATCGCGTGTTCCGCGACAGCGATACACCCCAACTGAGGCAACAACTCGATTTGGATCCCTTTCTCTTCGCACGCAGTGCGGTCAATTTCTGTCGGCCAATGACTTAGCTTGGCAATAAGCTTTAACTGATCGCCGACGATTTCCAAGAGGTCATTGTCGACAGGCCTTGCCTTAGTGATCAGAATGTCCGCTCCCTCCAATGCTTCTCGAAATGCAGAAGCTGTATCTTCCTGGATCAATCGTAGGTCGATTGGTAGGCTTCCGAGATCGTCCCGCCATCTACGGGCGAGTTCTTCCGTTAAAACATCCGCGACTGCAACTTTCTTGGTGCCGGTCATTGTTAACCTCCAAATAAGTATGTCTTAAATGTTGACTGGGACTGCCTAATAAGCCAAGCTTCTTCTCCGATTGCCGTGCTACGTGCACTACTAGAACAGAAATGTAACCGTCTCATTCATACCTCATACAAGGAGCTCTTTCTAGGCTCGGGCCCAGATTGCGTAGTCTTCTAGGCCTCTTTCAATGGTAAATTCCGTCTTGTAATTGAGATCTTCTCTTAGCCGAGATATATCAAGTGGTCCTCGAGAGCTTGCTCGGGTAGCAAGAATATTAGCGTCCTCTTCAGAATCCATGAATTTGTACGAGAAGTTCGAAATCAGATTTTTCAAGATCTGAAGCACGTTTTCGATGGATGCGCTAATACCAGATGTTACATTGTAGACTGTGTGTTGCAGCCTGCTCTCTTCACAAGTAGCTAGCTCAATGATAGCATGCGCAATATCTCTCATGTGTGTCTAGTCCCTCATGACATCTCTACCGTACACGTAGGCCTTCTTGCCAGTAATTACCATTGACATAAGCTGGTAGATAAGTGACATCTCCTTTCTGGATCGTGTTTCCCTTTCCCACGGGCCGTAAGGGGATCCAAGTCGTGCAATCACCACTTTGAATTCCCCAAAATCCTGAAACGCTTGACACAGCATTTCTCCATAGATCTTGCACGCCAAATAGACCTCCTTTGCTCTGCCAGGGTAGATCGGGACGGTTTCGTGTACCGGAGCCACACCCTCTCCATGATGGCCGTAGAGCCCTGAGCTGCTGACAAGAACGAAGTGTGAGATACCCTTAGCGCGTGAGGCTTCCAGCAGATTCAACGTCCCAAGAGCGTCAACCGATGTGATGTAACGTTCCCTATGTCTCTCGTGATCCCCAAGGATGGTCACTGTAGCCGCGTGAACGACTGTATCAATGGCGTAATTCTCGAAAACATCCAATACCTTCTGCTGATCGCTGATGTCACACTGGCAGAAGACCAAGTTCTCTTGTTCTTCTTCTGTGAAAAAGCTTTGGACAGCTGAAGGAAACGGCGATGTGCCAAGGGCAACTACCTTCTCTCCTGTCTCAAGGAGGACTTTTGTGGCGTTAATACCAAAGAACCCCGCTGCTCCAGTTATAAGTATCATCTTAACCTCTTATCCATTCATCTTAGTATGCTTCTTGCCTATACCACAAGTAGACATGCATAATCGATACGAATCCCTGTTATGAAACGTCTACCCTGACAATGTAGCAGTCAAAGACTGGTTCGTCATGTTACTCTGATAGGAATACCACCACCTTGCGCAGACTCGTAGATCGCCAACGCCATGGCAAGCGATTGCCGGCCGTCGTAGCCCGTAATCCAAGGATCTCGATCTTCCTCAATGGCTTGGAAGAAGTCCCGCAGCTGCCGTTCGAAGTGATCGTAGCGATCGAAGGATTGCGTGAACTGCTCGTCAGTGCTACTAAAACTCACTTCCTGGCCCACCTTGATTCGCAGCATCCCATCACTGCCGAAAACCTCACTGTCCCACTTCGTTAGGGGATCATATGCGGTTTGTGTCTCGGCAATAGAGGCGAGGACACCGTTCTCAAAACGAATTCTAGCGATTAAACCGTCTTCGGTCTCGATGTCGTGAGAGTAAGTCAGAGTGTTGGCGCACACCTCCACAGGTTCCGCTCCGGCAAACCAGCGCAGACGATCCAGTGCGTGGATGCCCGTATACATCAGGACACCTCCTCCCGATAGGTCTTTCCTCCATACCCATGCGGGTATACCCTCACCCCCCTTGGAGTACAGAGTTTCGACGATCAGAGCAACCTGTCCGAGCCTACCTGTATCGATCAGTTGCTTTGCAGCAAGGATCTCACTTCGAAACCGATGCACGTAGCCAATGGCAAGCTTAAGATCGCGCATTTTGAATATGTTTATCAGTTCATCTGCCTCCTTAAGAGATAAACACATTGGTTTCTCTAACAATACGTGCAAACCACGATCGGCCATAAGTTTAGTAGATTCATAGTGTAAGTGATGCGGCAGGCAGTTAATCGCGGCATTCAGATTCAAGTTGCTTTCTAGCATTATCTTGTAATCACTGAAAAACTGCGCATCGAATTTGTCCGCTAACATTTGTCCTCGGTGTTTGTCGAGGTCTACTACCGCAGCAACTTCTACGTTGTTGAACTTCTCCAGCCGTGCTGCGTGACGAAGGGCCACTTGCCCCGCCCCAATGAGTGCAATCCGTATCATCAGAGATCTCCTCCTATTTACTTGTCTATTTACTTGCTTCTCATACTCTGCTAAATTAGGTCCTCAATCTTGTTTGCTAGACCCTGCACGGCATGCCCAACCAATTATTGAACCTGGCATTTGCCCCTCTGTCCCCCTACACCAAGTTCATGGTGGTCAAGTATCTCATTCATACTGAAACGGAGGCCTTCGCTGTTTCTCTCTGCAAAGAAGCACTCAACGTTTACCCCTCACGATCTTGGGATCAAGCACCTCTCGCATACGGTCCCCTAGGAGATTAGTCGACATCGTACTTCTCATACAAGCCGGGACTGCCTTCAATAGGCTTCCACGGAATCGCTTCTACATCCTCTGTGAACAACTCACGATATGGGCGTGCCATATTCTTCTCCTTTCTCCTTATGTACTTATACTGTTGCATTAGGCTTACTGCCCTACCCTGACTGGGTTCTAATCTGATATCGCCTCCTTTAGAACATCAACAACGGTCCTTAGCGTCAACCCACTCCCTGGCCTGACCCACGGTACCTCGACCTTCTTGATCCCGCATCCCTGGGGGCACTTCACTCGTGGAACACGAGCATGTAGATATGTCGTGTATTGAAAGAAGTTCAGGTGACGCCATGTCTCATCATTGCTGTCGTACGGCTTGGCTCCTGGTACACCACATACTGGACAGGTGAACGTGCTCCCACGTGGAAAATTAATGGTGCTGTCTAACCGCTTCTCTTCAGGGCAGAACACGACTTCCATTACCCCCCACTGACTGCACAATCCAAGAGCTTTGGCAAACAAGGATTCTGTGCTCATTCAATGGTCTCCTTCGCTTAGAGCTGGATCCCCATTCTACCCCCATTACCCACCCCAAACAGCGAGGAGCCGAAAATACTGGAAAGCAACGCCTACGGGTGGGAAATGTGAGCTGTAACTACTATTCCCGCTCCATTGGTAAATGAACCAAGCAGCATCCCACCTACAAAACTGTCAGTAACGCTACCACCTTCACAGACTCAGGAAGATCGGAAGGGGTGATCAAGTTCAATCTCCATCCCTAAATTCCAGACGAGAAAAGTCAAGCTGTTGGTAATCTCTTCAATTGACTTAGAAGTTGACTTGCCTGTGCCATGACCTGTTCTTGATTCCGTTTGAATTAGCACAGGGGAAGCTCCCGCTTGGGCTTTCTGCAACGCCGCCGCGAACTTAAAACTATGTGCAGGGAAAACACGATCATCGTGATCTCCTGTCATAATCAGCGTAGCAGGATATGTTGACTTTGCCTGTATATTGTAATAAGGGGAGTACGCCAAAAGCCTTCTGAATTCTTCGGGTTTCTCCGGTGATCCATATTCGAAGATTGAAGTCCATCCAATCGTGAACTTGTGGAACCGTAACATATCAAGAACCCCTACGAGCAAAAGACAAGCTGCAAAAAGGTCGGGCCGTTGTGTTATACATGCACCGACAAGCAAGCCACCGTTACTACGACCACCAATGGCAAGCTTCGATGGATTGGTATACTTCTTCTTCATCAACCACTCTGCAGCAGCAATGAAATCATCAAAAACATTCTGCTTATTTGACTTCATTCCCGCTTTGTGCCAGAATTCGCCATATTCACCGCCGCCTCGCAGGTTAGCTTGAGCATAAACGCCACCCATCTCTATCCAAACAAGGTTAGCCACCGAGAAGGCTGGTGTTAGTGAGTGGCTAAATCCGCCATAGCCGTACAAGTAGGTGGGATTGTTTCCATCACGCTTTAGGCCTTTCTTGTAGCAAATAGACATTGGTATTTGTGTTCCATCATTACTGCGGTAGAAAACCTGCTCTGTCTTGTACGCATTGGCATTGAAATCTATTTGCGGTTTCCACAAGAGGAAGCTGTGTCCAGTTTCTGGGTCGTATTTGTAGATTCTTTCAGGTGTTAGAAACCCGCTAAATCCATAAAACACCTCTGGGGGGTTCTCACAACCACTTAGACCAGTCACTGTTCCAATACCTGGCAATTGTAGCTCTTGTAGGACTGTGCCAGTCATGTCAAGTATTTTCACCTGGCTTTGTACTCGATGTAAATACACCATTACTAGTTTATGATTACATAATAACACGCCTTGAAGGACATCTTTGTTTTCAGAAACAATCTCTTTCCAATATTGTCTTTGCGGTCTAAGAATGTCAACTGCGATCACCCTGAGATTTGGCGCGTCCAAGTTTGTTTTGAAAAATAAAATACTTGAGTCACTTCCTATATAAGCAAAATCTCTGTTCGGTTCGCTGATTATCTTAATAACTTTGCTGTTGCTTAGATGCAAATCCTTATAGAAAATCTCACTGGTGCACTCTCCTCCTACTTTCACGGAAATGATCAAGTAATGGCCATCGCTAGTTATATTGCTGCTGAAACCCCATTCCTCGGGATGTGGGCGCTTGAAGACAAGCTCATCCTCGCTTTGTGCGGTACCAAGACGATGATAATAAAGCTTTTCACAACAATTGAGACTCTTGTATTCCCTCTCTTTTGCGGGTTCCTCAAAACAATTGTAGAAAAAACCTTCGCTATCTCGAGACCAAACGATACTGCCAAACTTAATCCACTTCAGGTGGTCTTCGAGGTCATGCCCACTTGTCACCGAGCGAATCTTCCATTCCTGCCAATCTGATCCAGCAGTGGAAACACCGTAGGCTAAGTAGGCTCCGTCTCTACTTGCCGAAACACCCGTGAGGGCAACTGTACCGTCCCTTGAAGAGCTATTTGGATCAAGAAACACACTTGGCTTATCAGCGAGGGACTCTGCATAACAGAGAGTATTCTGATCTTGCATTCCATTGTTATAGCTGAAGAAGTAACGATTACCGCACCTAAATGGAATCCCATACTTCGCATGGCTACACAAGTCGGTTACCCGCTGGCGGATTGCTTCGCGCAAAGGAATTCTGGCGATATAGTTGAAGAACACCGTGTTCTGAGAATTGACCCAGTCCTGGGTCTTCTTAGAGGGGAAGTTTTCCAGCCATCGGTAAGGATCAGGTATCTGGATTCCATGGATAGTCTCAACGGTATTACCCTGAGGATTGGCTGGGTACTCTATTGCATTCTGTCTCTTGTTTTCCTTCATAGTCACGTCCTATAATAGTCAACAACTATTTATACTATCGGAGGCGGGGATCAAGCACATCTCTTAAGGCATCACCCAAAAGATTGAATGCAAATACAGTTATTGCAATGCAACCTCCAGGGTAAACCGCCATCCACCAGGCGGTACGCATGTACTGCTGCGCATCACGGAGCATAGCCCCCCAAGATGGCGTGGGTGGTTTTACCCCAAACCCGAGGAAGCTGAGGCCAGCCACTGTGATGATATTCACTCCTATCGACATAGTAGTCACCACCAACAGTGAGGAGAACGCGTTTGGCAAGACATGACGAAGGATAATCCACCTTGAGGGAGCACCGAGCGCCCTTGCATAGAGCACATAGCCTTCCTCCCGCACTGAGAGCACCTCGCTGCGAATGATTCTAGCCGGTGTCAATCCAAAGAGACCCATTACTATGATCAACATGGGAATACTTGACCCCCAGAGACTGACAAGTAGGAGAATCAGAACCAGGAAGGGAATTGCACTGATGATCTCAAGAAACCGCATGAGGACAGCATCGATAAATCCACGGTAAAAGCCTGCGAGCAGCCCCAAAACGCCTCCAAGACCCATATTAAGGAGGGTAGCTACCATCCCAATGCCCAGAGCAACGCGTGCGCCGAAAATAGTTCGGTCCAATATGTCTCGGCCGTAGTTGTCCAGTCCCAGGGGGTGCTTGCTCGAGCTTGGCGCAAGGGCATTCGCCAAGTCCATATTCAAAGCATCTCCACGCGCGAGGAAGGGAGCTAAAAGCGCCACATAGCAAACAACTAAGATAATGCCTAATCCAGCGAGCCCTTTAAGATCCCTTGCAAAACGACGGGTCACGATCTCCCAGTAACCTTCTACGCAGCTCTCGCCCTCCTTAGCACTCACGTGAATCGTATGGTGTATATCAAGGATTGCAGTCACCCAGATAACAAGAAAGAGAAAGAAGAGCACCGAAGTCGAGAACCAGTACTCGGAGGGACCAGCGAGCCAAGCCAACCGATGTCGTATGACTGCTAGGTAGAGAACACCTCCTTGAATGGCTAAGGACGCAAGGAACAAGAACCCCTTCCGCCACCAACCACGGGCGAGGTGTCCCAAGCCTGGAACCAGAAGCGATAGAATAATATCCATCCCAGTTACGTTTAAGATTTTAGTGCTCTTGTTCTCAATCATAGCTTATCCTCGGATCGATATAGACATACAGAAGATCAACCACTAGGTAGGAGATTAGGCTAGTAGCGGCTACGAACAGGGAGAGTCCAAATACGACTGCCTCATCCTGTCGGATAATCGCGTCGTACATCAACCGTCCGATCCCAGGCCAAGCGGTCACCGTTTCAGTCAACACTGCTCCCGCATACAACGATCGAAGCTCCATGCCGATGTTGGTAACCATCGGTGACAAAGCATTGCGCAAGGCGTGTTTAACGATGACTTTCCCTTCACTTAAGCCTTTAGCCCGAGCAGTATTAATGAACTCTCTGTACATTACCTCTAGCATATTTGATCTTAGCAAGCGCACATTCATCGCTATCTGCACAGAAGCGAGTGTAATGGCCGGAATGATCAAATGCCTCAGCCCATCAAGTGTGAGGAAGGACAGCCCCCAGACCACAGATCCTCTACCACAGACTGGCAGTACCTTTAGGATCACACCAAATAGCAGCATCAGCATCAACCCAAACCAGAATACAGGGACTGAGATACCTAATAAAGCTATCGTGGTCACCCCATAATCAACAAGCGAGCCTCGATGAACTGCTGAAAGGAGTCCGGCAGGGATTGCAATAATCATCACTATGGCCATTGCAAAGAATCCCACTTCCAGCGTTGCTGGGAGTCGGTCCAAGATTACTGACCAGACAGTTTTATGGTAGGTTATTGCCTTGAGCCGCCCGTCAAACAATCCACTGACTAGTCGCCAGTATTGTACAAGAAGTGGTCTGTCTAACCCTAAGTCCGCTCGGATTTGCTCAATGGTCGCCTGAGTGGGGCCTACACCAGCCATCACCCGTGCCGGATCACCTGGCATCGTCTTAAGAAGAATAAAAATAAGAACTGTAAGAGAGAAAAGAACAAATAAAAACTGCATGATTCGGCGTATTGCATACTGTACCATACCTCACTCCCCAAACTCGGCCACCGACAGCATTGCCGGTGGCCGAAGACTTCTCACTCTTGCCAATTTAGAGACTTCTATTGCTTATTGTTTCTCGACCCAAACATTCATGTATGGACCGCACAAGCCTATCGCACCATCTGGGTTAACTGTGAATCCGTGCACCCTCGCCCGAACGCCCTGAGTAATAGTAAGGAATGCGAGTGGGACGTGCACGTAGTCCTGAAGCGCGATTCGCACCGCATGGACATAACAGAGCCTGCGTACCTCTTGGTCTGTTGATGTATCCGCTTTGTCAATTAGCGTATCCACCGCAGGGTTTCTATACCAAGTGAAGTTATTTGACGATCCAAGACTGGCATTGTCGGAGTGGAATTGGAAATAAGGCATGTTGTGTGGATCGCCGTCACCACCACCCGAGAATACCACCTGGTGAACATCTTTCAACGTCGGATCTGCGTCAGAGCGGCCAAGCAACTGTAGTATCGGCCCCCATTCCAACACTCGTACCTCCGCGTCAATTCCGTTCTGCTGCAGGTTTGTTGCGAAGATTGTCGCCAGCTGCCTGCGGCAAGTATCGTTTGGGGTGATAATTTCCGTCTTGAAATCCTCTGGGATAACTCCCTCTGCTTTAAGCCCAGCAAAGATTCGTTTGGCCTCTTCATCATTTTCTTCGAGTGCGACATAATCTCGCAGGTACTCGACATCATTCGACCAGAGAATGGGCGGGGTAGTCCCATAGGCCCTGATTGCGGTGTCTCCATAGACGGCCTTGACAGCTGCATCCACATCTACTGACATGTAAACGGCCTTCCGATATCGTATGTCGTCGCTAGGTGATGTGGTCATATTGAACTCGAGCATTACATATCTGAGACTTGGGGATTGTAATATCTCAATCTCTGGGTTCTTTCGCAATCGTGAAATATCCTGTGTTGTTACGGTGTCCGAAACATCTATTTCGCCTGACTCCAGTGCAAGCATCATAACCGACGCCTCGGGGATAATGCGGAAGATCACCCGATCGAGATTAGGATACGTAAGCCAATACTCCTCGTTACGCTCAAGAGTAATGTGATCTCCGGACTTCCACTCCACAAACTTATAAGGTCCACTCCCTATTGGGTGCAAGTTGAATGCCTCATTGCCCATTTCTAGCACTGTATCCTTCGGAACGATTGAAGCAAACCCCATTGTCAAAGTAACAAACTGTGGCATGTAAGGAGTGAACTCTGGCTCGTTAATAAAATCTACCGTGTAGTCATCAACGACTACCACTTCCTTCAACCATCTGAATATCCATTGCAGCATGGAATTATTCTCTGGATTGACTATCCAGTTGAGTGTAAATGCCACATCTTCTGCAGTCAGCTCCTCACCATTATGGAATGTGATGCCTTCATTCAGATAGAATATGGTGTGGCCTTCAAATATTTCCCATGATTTCGCTACATACGGACGAACTTGTAGATCGGGACCAACCGTAAGTAGACCATCAAAGATCGCATTCCTAACATGCTGCCCGTAAGTGTCATTTACGAGACGGGGATCAAGGCTGCTCAGCGTCGACTGTAACCCAACCGTAAGTGTACCCCCAACATTCGCTTCCGGAGTCTCAGGGACATTCGTCTCAGCAATAGCTACTAACCCCACCATCAAAACACTAACAATCCCCCATACTATTACCTTTCTTAACATGTGCTCCTCCCTGTTTTTCTTGAAGAGATTACAATTTTGTTCTATATACTCCCTCTTTGTCTAAGAATACGTTTCTCTTAGACGTGAAGCTGTCCGTAATTACAGTGTGATTAACCACCTCCTTTATTCATGCTTTACCTCCATTCTGCTAGCTTCTTAAGCCGCACCCCCAACTGCAATACAGTAGTGAGCCTATTATCATACTAACCTGTCAAATTCTTAGCCAACACCATTCCTTAGTGAGAGGGGTTTTGTTCAGCACAATTCCCTTGTCTTTTCCCACTAATATGGTATTAGAGTGATTATATCCCCAACCACCTTCTGGATTGTACAATCCCGGCTCGTTGCTAAGTATCATATTTTCTTCCAGGACCGTCTCATCGCCTAGACTCAAGATTGGCCACTGATGACCTTCCATTCCTATTCCGTGGGCTGGGCGGTGGTAAACATGCCTCTCTAATCCAGCATCCCGAGCCAGTTTGAGTACTTTGCTTGCGATCTCGTTGCATGGCATCCCTACTTTGCAAAGTTTTGCCTGTAGCTTGGTCATCTCTGTATGAACGTCCCACATTTTCTTGTGGTAGTCGGTCATTGGGTTAGTTTGCAAGGCACGGTATCCCTCCCCCATGTATCCGCCGAGATGGACAAATCCCACAATTTGGATAGCATCTCCGCGCCTTATCTTGTGGTATAGGAACTGATTCGGATGAGGATATGCTGTGGAAACACCTGCTCGGCACCAAAACCAGAAGTCGATGCCCACGCCGCTATGTGGTTTGCCATCCAACTTCAGCCATTTCATAAACAAATGGGCGGCGTGACGCTGCGTTTCCATCTGCACATCGTAATCGGTAATGTCCGTTCCATGCTGGAGAATAAGGTCACGCGCATACTCCAGCATGTGATCTTGAAGATCAATTGCCTTCTGAATAAGATCAATTTCCTCTGGGGTCTTTACCGCGCGCATCTTGAGGCAAACGTCCCCAACTACACTAAAAGTAACATTGGGTAGGGTTTTCTTCATCCGGGAGGCCACGCTCGGCCGCACTTCGCTTTCAATACCTAGAGCTGCCTTGTCAAAACCTCGTGCCGCTAGATGATCCAACATCCATTCCAGCAAATCCACCTTGGGACCAGGTTCAAATGTGCGGGCATTATAGGGGCCATGGTGGGGAAAATCGAAGTACCATTCCCGATCTTCTATCCACCAGGAATTAACCAAATCCAGATCCAAGGCCGGATGAAAAATGGTTGGGTCTCCGTTTGCAGGGACAAAAAGCCAAAAGGGACGCTCTGTGTCGGAGTAAAAAAGCCCGGAGAAGTAAATAATGTTCCATACATCCTCAAGAATGATCCCGTTCAGATCTCTCTCCTTCAGTTTAGCTTGAAGGCGTTTTACATTCTTCCGATACCAGGCTTCAGGTAAGCGAAATGGCGGTTCTAAAGGAGACATAGCTGAAATAGACTGCTTGTTCTTATAGTCAATCATGTTCTTAAACCTGCGATTTCTGTCAGGTGGTCCATTACACTCCCCCTTCAGAATCCGATATAGTGTTGAGCTTATCAGATACAACGTCTTCTGTCTTCATTTAAGCCAAGATACTGATTCCTCATTACTCTCCAACAACACTGACACTTGACAAACTTGTTCAAACATCGATGCTCAGTGACTCCATATCACGGGGGTATTGTGACAGCCGCTCATTTCCTATGTCAGTAACCAAAATAGTGTCTGAAAGGCGAAAACCAGCCTCGCCCGGAAAGTAAAGACCCGGCTCACAACTAACTACCATGTTCGGTACTAGCACAGTTTGGTCAGCTACATCTACGAAAGGAGGCTCGTGGATCTCAATGCCTTTACCATGACCAGCATGGTGGCGAAGTGCATTCTCCATACTGTGCTTCTTTGCCACTCTTACTACGGTGTCCCAAACGTCGCAGCAACGAACGCCTGGCTTAATAGCCTCTATAGCTGCAGACTGAACTTCCAGCATGGCCTGGAAGCGAGTTTTGTCGATGGACTGACACTGTCCAAAGAAGCCAGTACGCTCAGTCTCTCCACTGTAGCTGCAAACGGCGACCCCATAGGTAATCATCACCACCGAGCCCTGCTTCAGGTGCTTAGTCCCCGTTGGACCGTGAGGCAATGAACTCGAATTGCCGAAGAGCGTTCGCCCACTAATCGCGCTCCGAACGTAGCCATTGGTGTCAATGATCTCAGGCAGCTCATCCAACATCCTACGCATAACTGCAGCTTGGGCCTGCTCATGCACCTCGTATTCGGTTATGCCTACTCGGAGAGACGAGAAGGCAGTACTTACCAGATAATCTGTGTATTGACTGGCAATCCGAAATAGTGCTATCTCCTCTGGGTGCTTGACCAAACGCAACTCAGTAATTACCTGATGAGCGTTACAGACTCCTTTTCCTAGACGCAAGCGAAACACATCATAGGCCTCGATGGGGTCAGCCGACATCACCAGATTAGCCATATCGACGCCGATCTTCTTCCCGCCAAAACCTCGCTCGACCAAGCGTCGGGCCACCCAATCCCAGTTCCCCTCTGGATAATCGAAGTAGGTATCCACGTCATTAAGCCATGGCATTCTGGAAGCCATGGTCTCCATCTCTAGGGCGGGCATAACAGCAAACGTTCTTCCATCTGGTAAAAACCCTATGCCAATAGGGCGCTCGGTGCTTATGTGAAATAAACCTGTCAAGTATGCGACATTCGTTGGATTGAAGACCATCAGGAGATCAAGCCCTGCGGCATTTAGGCCTACCAACAGTCTCTGGCGCCTATCTGCATGGAAAGCTGGACTTAACTTATACGGTGTATTCTTGATAGATGCCATTCTCTGTCTCCTTTAACAGAGGGGGCACCATGCCCCTCTGTTTCTAGAACGTACCTACTGTACGTCCTCTTCCTCCGAAGGCTCCATGAACTCAATCTGCGCAGCATGCAGTTGTTCTTGACTAATAAAATTTGCTCGCCGCCCATTTACAAGCTTGTGGGGCTCTTCTTTAAGTTTCAGGCCAAGAGACTTCGCTTTGTCAACCATCTCGTCAAAGTCAAAGTTAGAGAAACAGATGTGTTCGAGCCCTTCGCCTCTTTCGCGAAGAAACGCAGCCCAGCGGGTGTCATCAGTATACGGCTCATTGAATACAAATCGAATCCCGTTGACCGTTACCTGACCGAGAATGACCTTCTCAATCTCGTGCTTGCGCCAAGTTCCTTTTACTCCAAATAGTTTCTCAAATAGCTCGACTGTCTTCTTGGTGTCCTTCACTACAAACCCCATGTGATCAATAGTCTTGGCACTCATGTATATACACTCCTACGATGCTAACATTCTGCATCGTGATACGCCATTCCAGAAATCCATTCTAGCACGTTAGCCCCTCCAAGTCAAGCCTAACTTGCTTTCGAGGGACTATTCTCATAGTAGCGCATTTCGAGAATTATGTATCCGTCATCGGTGCGGAACGGCCCGTGCTTCAAATGAGGAGGGCGGCAGTAGTAAGCTCCTGGTTTTTGTAACTTATCGCCGTGCCAGCAACTTCCTTCCAACAAGTACGTTTCCTCCCAAAAATCGTGTTCTAACAGTTTACCTTTGCCGTCGAATTCTGGATCCCCTTTGACGAGACGAGTGTGAGAACCTGTTTCAGGATCCATAACCAGGTACTTCTCATACAAGCCAGGACTACCTTCAATAGGCTTCCACGGAATCGCTTCTACATCCTCTGTGAACAACTCTCGATATGGACGTGCCATATTCTTCTCCTCCCTTATTATGTACCTGTACTATGACATTAGGCTCACTGACCTAACTGTGCTTCTAATTTGAAATCACCTTCTTCAGAGCATCGACAACAGCCTTTATTTGCGCATCGCTCATTTCCGGGTAAATGGGCAAACTAATCATCCTTTGAGAAAGACGCTCCGTCACCGGAAAATCACCCAACCTATACCCCAAAACGCGGAACGCAGGTTGTAGATGAACCGGCGGCAGGTATAAAAGCCTAGCCTGGACACCTTGTTCGTTGAGCCTGTTGAGAACCTGGTCTCGATTCTCCACTTGGATAAGGTATCCGCGATAGACTGGTTCAATATTTGGAGGATTCAGCCCAGGCGGCAGAATTATACGTAAGCCTTCAAAGAGGTTCGCGTACAGTTTTGCCTTGGCTTTGCGCCTTTTAATCCATTTTTCAAAGTGTCTTAGCTTGACTCTGAGTATCGCTGCCTGCAAGGATCCAATGTGACTGTTGTAGCCAAGCTCCGAGCAAACAGTTCCGCTTTGGCTGAACTGTCGTGGGACAGCGTCCTTTGGATGTTGTGTTCGTTGACCATAATGTGCTAATATTCTGACTTTGTCTGCCAGTTCTTGGGAATCTGTAACTACTATACCTGCTCCATTTGTAAACGATCCAAGCATTTTCCCAGCCCCAAAGCCGTATATCGCCACATCCCCCCAAATGCCGATCGGACGGCCCTTATAGCGTGCTCCTAAGGCCACGGTCCCATCCTCGATCACCTTAAGCTTGCGGCGTTGCGCGATGTCCATGATGGTGTCGATCTCACACGGAATACCATGCCCGTGTTGAGCAAGGATCGCACGGGTGTTAGGTGTAATAGCGTCTTCAACCTTGGCAGGATCAAGATTGTAGGTTCTTTCATCGATGTCAACTAGTACTAAGCTAACTCCGCTCCTAAGGACAGCAAGCGCTACAGAGCAACAGCTGTTCGCAACACTGATGACCTCGTCACCGGGGCCAATCCCCCATGCTCGGAGTGAAAGGTCGATCGCATCACTTCCCGAGCCCACCGATACCGCGTAGCTTCTTCCACAGTACTCGGCAAACTCCTTTTCAAAAGCAAAAACGTCTTCACCGAGTTCGTAGTCGCCGCTTTCCAACACCCGCCTAATAGCGGCATCAAACTCGCTACGAAACTCGAGATACTGCGCGGTACGATCCATCCACGGAACGTTCATCTTACGTCCTTTGCTCTCAGTCATTATTGGCTGATGGTCTCCGTGACTTCCGCAAAGAACAGCATCCACTCCCCGGTGTAAACAACGGGCAGAGTACGGATACCGAAGATTTCACCGTCAAAGGGTGTCTTGATCTCTTCGAGAGCATTGCCGTAGAGATCACAAATGTGGCCAAGGAGAGTTCCCTTCTTTATTGGCTTGTGAAACTCTATCCCGGGCTCGGGTACCCACAAGCCACTGTGCTGAGCAAGCACAGCGGTCTGTTTTCCTCGTCTCCACTCTTTTGCATATTCTGGTGCTCCTTGAATCATCTTGTAATGTCGCATCACATTCAGAAAGGCGGATACAAGTACATTGATGTCCTTAAGAGTATCATCGGGCATCAAACCTCCGCCACCCTGTTCAATAGAGATGGCAGGCTTCCCCTGTTCAAACAGCTCCGCCATGGGACTCCCTTTCGGATGCGGGCTATCAAGAAGCAGTTCCCACCCTGGCCCCATCGCTTTTGCTAGTTCTAGAGACAGTTCACTCGTGAACAGAGTTGTCCCAAGAAAGCATTCCCGTCCTCCTGAATGTACCGAGATTTCCATGTCTGCCGAAGCCGTCAGTGCTTCTTTGTGAGCCCAGGCAATACGATGGGTAAGGCGCCCCGTCGGATTTCCGGGGTAGATCTGATTCATATCGTAGGCAAACGGATCCCGGGTATTACCGCGCGCTCTTGCTTCAAAGGCAGGTACATTGATGTAGGGTACGCCAACTAATGTCCCATGAAGCTTCTTAGGGTCAACCTTTTTCATCAACGCATGGATTGCCCAAGCACCTTGGGGCTCATCACCGTGAATACCATTATTTATCCAAAGGACTGGTCCCTCATCTGTCCCATTGATAATCACAACAGGGATAGACACTTTCCCACCGCCTGGGTGATTGGTTACTTCAATACCTCCCGTTGCAATACTTCCAGGTTTTGCTGAAGCTGTACCCACTGTTAATGTATTCATTAGGACCTCCAGTTTAACAGTTACTTCCTTACTCTCAGTATGTTATTAAGACAAGAGCCTTTATTAATTCTATTTCCAAGGGCTCCTATGGAGTACTTATATCACACCTCCTTATCCGCTTGCCAGTACCTTGCAAATTCGTCGGTTACTTTATCGAGCATTACCACATTCATGGTGCTTGCCATTTCTTACTCCGTTTCCTCTCGGAATTGCCGGCAAGCATCAACACATCCTGAGTTCTACATCGCGGACTCCTTGCGTCATTTGACGTGGTTCGAAATCCCAGCATCGATGGTAAATTGAGATTTGAAACCGCAATCTTCGTGGAGGCAAGAAATGTCCAACGAACTGCGCAGCTATTAGTGCCAAATAGAAAAGCAACAAACATCGGTACTCGAAGCACAGAACACATGCGTGAAACACCTCCAGTAACACGCGGAACACCCGTCCTCCCTTCCGTTCCATATGCTCAGTTCTCCTCACCGTTCTCCGCGATGTAACGAGGGACTGCCTTGCTCATCCGCTCCGCGGCGATCTTGAGCTGCTCAAGCGGAGCCAACAGCGAAATACGGACGTAGCCCTCCGCGTGGCCGTAGGCTGTTCCCGGGAAAATCTGGATTCTGGCGTCAAGCAACAAATCACGACAGAACTCAAACGCTGTCTTGCCGGTAGGAATAATGTTGACAAAGATGTACAGTGCACCGCCTGGGTACCCATAGGTGAGTCCCATCTCATCGAGGGCTTTCATAAAGAACCGACGACGTTCGGCATAGGTCGCACGCGTTTTTTCGATCGTTTCCTGCCCCTTAGGGCTGAGCGCCGCTAGTGCGGCAGCTTGGGTAGCGTGGTTGACCGATATCGTCATGTTGTATTTGATCATTTGGATCTTATCTATAAAGTCTGCCGGAGCCGCCATGTATCCGATTCGCCACCCAGTCATGGAATACGCCTTGGAGAATCCATTGAGCACGATCGTCCGCTCTCTCATCCCTGGAAACGTGGCAATACTAACGTGTTCCAACCCATCAAAGATAATCTTCTCGTAGATTTCGTCCGAAACGACCAACAGATCTTTCTCCACAGCTAGTTCAGCAATTCGCTCCAGCGTCTCCCGCGGAATCACTGATCCTGTCGGATTGTTCGGTGTGACGACGATAAGGACCTTCGTCTTAGGCGTGATTTGCTTTCGTATCAGCTTAGGTTGGAGCGCAAAATCATCCTTCTCGTAGGTGGGAACATAAACCATCTTCCCGCCAGCGAGTTCAACTACACTCTTATAGGACGTGTAGAACGGATCCGCAATCAGCACTTCATCTCCAGGATCAATGAGACCTTGGAAGATGACGTTCATCGCTTCCTGTCCCCCTGTCGTCACCACGATCTCGGAATTTGGGTCATACTCGATGGCGTTGTCTCTTAGCAGCTTATCAGCGATTGCCGCCCGTAATTCGGTGAGGCCAGCCCAGTGGGTATAGTGGGTATAACCATTTCGCAATGCTTCAACAGCAGCATCGACGATTACTTTCGGCGTGTCCAGATCTGGATCTCCACGTCCAAGACGAATCAGCCCTGTCATTCCCTGCGCCATTCCAAGGAGTTCTTCGCGTTCCCCTGAGGAAGTTCGATGGACTCGTGATGAAGCCCTTGCAGCTAGTACACTCTCTGACATTCTTATACCCTCTCCTTGCTCACTTGGTACCACTATCATGCATCAGAGTAGATTCACTGTGTTCAGTTGTTTGCGATCGCAAATCCTCCCTAGCCAGAAGAGCAAAGCTCACACCATTCTTTCTTCCCCGCGTCATAACACTGTGGGCTCGCATCCATTCAGTCATTTAAACTCCTTACGAATCGGCGGATGATAGAGCCCGACGCGACTGTGACTAACGCCGAGCGATGCAATCATTTCAGCGTACTTGAACGATACAGCGGTCGGATCAAGGACAGGCACGCCTATTTCACGCTCAACATCCTTGTCGTACCCAGCCATCGAAGCACAACCCATAATTATGACCTCGGCTCCGTCGTCCTCAATCATCTTCCGTGCAATATCGATCCCTCTCTTCTTTGTCTCCTCAGGATGTGCATCAAGATCTGCAGTGGAAAGTCCAAGCGCTCGAATTGCCGCCAGTCTGGAAAGGAGCCCTGCTCGACGGACGTGTTGTTCTTTCATCGCGATTCGCGGGCGTTTCTCTGTGAGAATTCCGAATTTGTTCCCAAGAGTGAGGGCAACGGCGAACGTTGCTTCCTCCATTGCGACCACAGGAATCGACGAGATCTCTCGCGCAGCCTCAACGCCAGCGTCGCAAAAACAACCAAGAAGGATGGCATCATATCCTTTGTCTTGAGCGGCCTGTACCAATTCGAGTGTTGGCGGAACAGCGTAGGCTTCATCATATGAAGAATCTATAGTTACGGGTCCGTGCTCTGGACAAATCACGTCAACCTCGGTCTGAGGATGCTTCACCTGTCCGATCACGAACCGCATCCTGTCGGTGATCGAGGTGGAAGTGTTGATGTTGATGACCAGGATTTTCATCATTTCGCCTCTTCTGGCATTGGGGGCGTTGCATAGAGCACCTGCTTACTTTGATGCAGCCCAGCATCTACCAAACCTTCAGCAATCTTGAATGCTACGCTGGTCGGATCGAGTACGACCAAGCCTAGCTCTTGTTCCACATCCTTGGCGTAGCCGACCATTCCAGCACAACCAAGCACGATCACTTCTGCACCGTCTTCATCTCTCGCCTGGCGAGCCACTTCCAGGATGCGCTTCTTTGTTGCTTCAGGGTCGGCATCGGTTTCGCTGACGGAGAGATCCAGTGCACGCACTGAGGCCAACGCTGACTCAAGTCCGTATCCTCGTACTTCGCGTTCCTTGGACGGGATGCGTTTCGCAAGGGGGGTAAGGATCGTAAACTTGTGCCCGAGCATCGCCGCAACATGAAGCGTGGTCTCCTCGATCCCTAGTACGAGGATATCCGAGACCTCCCGCGCTGCTTGCAAACCAGGATCGGAGAAACAAGCGAGGATAACGGCATCATAGCCTTCTTCATTCGCCCGCTTGACTTGTTCCAATAGCGGGGGGACAGCCAGCGCCACATCACGGGCCGATTCGATCGCCGACGGGGCTCCGGTGTTAGCAATAACAGTCACTTGCGTATCGTCCCGTTTGATCCTTAGGACTTCCGCACGAATGTGCTCCGTCATGTGCTCCGAGCTGTTCGGGTTGATAACAAGAATCTTCATGCTTAGCTACGCTCCTTGGATAAGTTCACGACCAGCAGTGAAAGCAGCTCTGTTTAGCTGAACGTGCTTTGGCGGGACTCGACTTAGAATTACTTCCTCCCAGACCTCTACTGGTACTTCAAGAAGAGTGGAGAATGCCCCGAGCATCACCACATTTGTCACTTTGCTTGATCCCAATCGAACCGCTTCTCGTGTCGCTTCAACGAACCAGACTTTCTCCGTTGCTGCTTCCAGTACCTGTTCGATCTCCTTTCTCGTGGGATAATGCTCTTCACCGCTACTTACCGAAACGGGCGGTACCTGTTGCATGTTCACCAAGGCGCTACTCTGTGGCTGCAAGAACTCCGCTCCACGCAGAGCCTCCAGCGGCTCGAATCCAAGCAGATAGTCTATTCTGCCCTTCCTGTTGACCGGAGAGGCCACTTTTGTCCCCCAGCGCACATGGCTTAGCACGCTTCCTCCGCGTACAGCAAGTCCAAGAACATCCGATTTCTTGGCATCATACCCAGCCTTCATCCCCACCTCGGCCAGGATGTCACTCGCCAATATGGTCCCCTGCCCTCCCACGCCAGCAACAAGGAAGTCTATCTTTTTCATGTCTTGCTCCTCTCTGTTTGCATCGGGGGATGGATCGCCCCTGTTGGGCATACCTGTCGGCAGATATCACAACCGGTACACAGTATAGGATCGATACTCGCTTTCGCCTTAGCGGTCTTTCGGTTGTGTTCATCCGACTTGACGATCGCTGGGCAGCCAAGCTTGAAGCACTCTCCACAAGCAACACAGGTGTCCGTGTCGACAATGTGAGACGGTTGCGGGTCACGGGAGATGAACACGCATAACCCCTTAGTGATCAATACTGACGGACCGTCATACTCTAAGCATTCCTTAAGACCGGCCTCTACCTCCGCGACATCGAACGCGTTGACCTCCACCACCTTTTCTACCCCCATTGCGTGCAATAGCGGCTTGAACTCAATGTGGGGAACGCCTTTCCCGTGCAATGACCAAGCGGTTCCAGGGTTATCTTGGTGCCCAGTCATTGCTGTGGTGCCGTTATCCATCAGGATGACCACGCCGCGGCTTTGGTTGTGGACCATGTTCGCCAGCGCCGGCATCCCAGAGTGGAAGAATGTGGAGTCGCCAATCGTGGCCACTGCCCTCTCCGGAACCCCGGCTATCGCCATACCGTGAAGTACCCCGATGCTTGCTCCCATACAGCCCATCGTGTGCTGCGCGTTGAACGGAGGAAGGCACCCCAGGTTATAACAACCGATATCCCCAGCCACTGGGACTTTTAGCTTGTTCAATAGGTAAAAAGTGGACCGGTGCGGGCATCCCGGGCAGAGAACCGGGCTGCGGGGTGGCAGAACCGTAGGAGAAGGTACCGCTGGTTTTGTCCCCTTGTCCTCATTAAGGAACCCCGCGTTAACAGCAATGGTGTAGATCTTATCCGGGAGGAGCTCATCGCAGGGGGGGAACACGTCTTTCCCCACTACCTCTATTTGCATCGCCCTGATCTGCTCCTCGAGAAACGGATCCAGTTCCTCGATAACCACAACTTTCTTGACTTGCCCAGCAAAACTATGAATGAGTCTCTTCGAGAGAGGAAAGGACATCCCTAGTTTGAGAATGGATGCGGTAGGAAACACCTCTCTGGCATAGGTATAGGTAATTCCACTAGTGATGATCCCTAGTGACCGTTCACCCCACTCTATCCTATTGAACGGCGAGGATTCAGCGTATTGTGCCAGCTCGCGCAGCCTCTGTTCCACCACTGGATGGCGTTTCTTGGCCCACATCGCGGTGCACACGTATTTCTCCTGATTGCGCACGAACGGACCGACCTTGTCCGGCACTTCTGCCCGTTTGCCCAGGCTTACCACACTCTTGGAGTGGGAGACACGCATTGTCGTACGCAGGAGCACTGGGGTATCAAAGCTCTCCGAGAGGGAGATACCCTGGACGACAAAGTCCTTTGCCTCTTGGCTGTCAGCTGGTTCGAGTAATGGAAGCTTGGCCAGCCTAGCGTACCAGCGATTGTCCTGTTCGCTCTGTGAGCTGAACATCCCCGGATCATCCGCAGTCACTACAATCAGTCCCGCCTCGATCCCGGTATAGACGGTATACATAAGGGAATCGGCAAGGACGTTCATCCCCACTTCTTTGGTGGTCACCATAGAACGCCGTCCGGAGTAGGCCGCGCCAGCAGCAGCGTCCATGGCCACCTTTTCGTTGGTGGACCACTCCGCATAGATCGCCTTTCCGTATTGGCGGGATACCGTTTCCAGAATCTCCGAGCTGGGCGTTCCAGGATATCCTGTTGCCACCTGTATGCCTGCTTCGTAGGCGCCACGAGCAATCGCCTCGTTGCCGGAAAGCAATACTTTCTTTATTGTGTTGATATCCTCACCTTTTCTTCCTCACTCCCAACAGAATTAATCTCGATCAACGCATCAGCGGCGACCACTCCCTTGCCCCGGGGGCGCACAAGGAGAGGGTTGATATCAACAGCGTGGATGCGATCCCTCCAATCGAGGGCAAACTTCCCGACCCGAATAATCGCCTGCACCAGTGCTTGCTCATCGCCCGGCGGGCGATCGCGGAAACCGTGCAGCAAGCGACTCACTCTTGTTCGAGAGATCAGTTCCTCCGCCTCCTCGGCGGTAAACGGAGGGATCCCGAGGGCTCGATCCTTAAACAACTCGACGAACGTCCCTCCCAGGCCAAAGACAACCACCGGACCGAACCCAGGATCGACCATCACCCCAACAATTGTCTCGGCTACCACATCGCTTATCATCTGCTGAACGAGGACGCCGTCAATACTTGCTTCAGGGGCGAAACGAGCCGCATTCTCCAGCACTGCATGATAGGCATGTTCAAGCTCACCCGCATCGGAAACGTTCAGACGAACCACTCCC
>Ga0307378_10003169_pt1 | contig 24292 bp, 32 predicted proteins | sample UN1MG_FD_202238 | JGI IMG/M metagenome (GOLD analysis project Ga0307378, IMG submission 202238) | Soil microbial communities from Risofladan, Vaasa, Finland - UN-1 | ecosystem: Environmental > Terrestrial > Soil > Coastal area > Acid sulfate soil | place: Finland: Risofladan, Vaasa | collected...
TCAATGTCCTATAAGATAAATTATGTAAAGTAGTAGTCCTTATATTAGTAAGGGGGGGGGTGGGGGTCATCCGCCAGACACGGGAAATATATATATATAATACCCCATACCCAAGACAATGTGTAGGAGAAAAAATGAATATAGATACACTGTTTGGTAGAGTTGTAATACTCAGAATAGAAGCAACTACCAAAGAAAATTTAGAAATCAAGATAGATAGTCTACGTAATATGCTTAATACTCACAACGAGTTTAATTGGGGTAAATCTTATATAGTTAAAATAGAAGATATTTATGAGAAAAAAAGAAAGTAATCCCATATTGAAAGGAGAAAAATGGCAAAACCTTTAGAAGAAGCAATAATAGGAATTACTTTAGCTAATCACGATAACCTCATATTTGAATTAGAAAATGCTAAATTATTGGATGGGAACGTTTTTGTACTTATTGATAGTAAAAATGGAGTTTCGAGTTATGTGGGCTATAGAAATTTTAGAATCTTCTGTGATGAATTAATCCATAAATATTTAAAAAAGTAATATCCAACATAAGGTGTACGGAAAAAGGAGAAACCAATGGATGATTTTATGACAAGATATAACGAATATAAAGAAAAATGGGAACGCATACATAAAATCAGAGAACAAATATCCCTCTGTGTATCAATCAATATGTCAGTACCTGAATTAATTAGTAAGGATGGATATTATAACCTTTACGAAGTTCGTTTAGTGTATTCGGGAAAAGAATTTCTTGTTGGAGTTCAGTCTACATTAGAACACTTGAATTTATCACGCATCAAAGACCAAATAGTTCAACATATCCTAAAGTGGGAATGTAAAGAAAGAGGCATAGAATACCCACCAAGAATGGAAAGGTGAACAATGAATACCCCATATCCAAAACATGGGTGTACGGAAAAAGGAGAAACATGAATAGAGAAGAAATAATTGAACTCATAAATCAAACACTACTTCGACTCAATATCCTATTCTGTTGGGCTATGGATAATGATGACTCACTTCTAAATAGAATATCTGTGACTAATATATTACTTCGAGAAGTTATGGATGAAATCTTTCCTGTAAAGGATTGAATAATGAACTGTCCTGAATGCCCTCACAGATACGAAAGTAAGGGTTGCGTGTTCTGTTCTTTAGAAACGAATCATAACATGGGTTTACTGTGGGAGAAAGAATACAAGAGAACCCCAAAGTGGTGTTATTTTAAGAATAGTAAGCATAGTACGACAGCCCACCTACTTAGTCCGTACTATGAAACGCTACCAGAAGCGTCTACGGGGCTGTGTGAAGGTTTTTAGGATTTGGAGGTTTACAAATGGATAAAGTGCTTTGTTCAAATGGAAAGAAATATCAAAAAATGTATCAAAATATGTTCGGACATAAAGATAGTATAGATAAAGATGGACATTTAACCAGAGAGGAATATGTTAAACCTCTTAATGTAGTTGATTATGACAAGATAGTAATTATAGAAGGAGAACTTTTTGCTGAAGTAGACGATTTTTCCGAAGATAATTTAGTTTAGAAAGGAGGTGAAAAGAATGAAAGAAGAAATGAAAGAAGCAGTTAAAAAAGATATCGGAATGGATGCATGTGAAAAGACACCGGAAGATAAAGTTTATAGATATGAATTTAGAAATCTGGAAAACCAGGTTAAGGAATTACAGAAAACAGTTCGGATATTAACAGTCTTATGCGACCACTACACCAAGATGAGTGGAATAAAAGTTGAGAGATTTATGGATGGAATAGTAATCATCTCACAGATATAAGGAGAATGAATGAAAACCCCAAAAATAAAAAAGGTTAAAATCGGAAGCAGTTATTACGATGTGGAGTATGTGGATAAACTCATAGATGAACATGGTAAAGAATTATCAGGGAAAATATTATTCTTCCTTCATTTGATTAAAGTAGACAAGAGCATCAGTCATCAAAGTATGCTTCAGGTTATACACCATGAAAGTACTCATGGCATTATGTGGGAATATGCGATTGAAGATGAGAAGGATATTGATTTAGTTACACCGATGTCTAATGGGTTCTATGCCTTTATTATTGATAACAGTGAATTTATCAGGGAAATCTTGAAACATGCGGAGGAAATTAAGAAATGGAAGATTGGGTAGAAAGAATGAAAGATTGTGATGGTACGGGGTTTCTCTGCGAAACATGTTCTAAATGCGGGAAACCAGTATCCTTTCATCGTTATTTCATACATGAAGATAAAGTAATTGAAGTATGTAAGGAGTGTTACAGGAGATTACAAGTCCATCGAACAAATATTAAAGTGAAGGGAAAGACTATTGTAGTGGATTAGGGGGAAATTATGAAAGATAAAGTGATTATAGACATTGAGGATTTAAACAAATTAATTGATGAGAATAATAAGCTCAAACAGATGTGGGAGGATTTCTATGTGAATGAAGGGGATTTGGTGAAGGTAGTAAATTGTATCAAAAATAGGTATGAGCAAAAATACTTCCCGAAATCAATTAAGAAAACCATAACAATCGAGGTTGAAGCAGAGAAAGAACATGAAGTAAATTGTGGCATTAAAGATATTGAAGAACTTGTAAATAATATGGGATGTCCAAAAATGAAGATAGTAACAAAAGATTAGGGGGTGTAAGGTTTCGAGGAAGTTCTGTACACTAGAATAGACTGGAAGCGGTACAGAATACCCTACCTGGGTTCGATTCCCAGCACCTCCACCATTGGCAGGGAAAACTCTGGTGAGTTAGCCAGTCTCATAAGCTGGAAAGATGGGTTCGACTCCCATCCCTGCTTCCAAAGTTATAGTCAAAGTGTAATAATGTTCACGCCGTAGGTATTGTTCATTAATAAGTGAACTGGTAAGGATTTGTTACCAGTTGGTTACAAAATGACACCGACTGAAACCTATGCGTTTACAAAGATGTGCGGAGGGGTTTACAAAGACGCAAAGCTATACAGTTGTTAAGAAGTGTATAGACTTATAACCGATGATTATAAGGAAGGAGGTTATTATGAGATACACTAAGGCATTTATCAAATATAAGAAGGAAATTGAAGAGCAAACCGATTACGAAAGGGGTTTTTATACCAATTTTTGGTTAGGTTGGATTCATTGTTTAGCCGAATTAGGAAAAATTACTGAAGAAGAGGGAATAGAATTAGAAAATGTAATAATGAAAGAACCAATAGTTAAGGACGGTTAGTTAATGTTTTTGTTAATTTACTGTATTCATTGGAGAGCTTCCAATTTATCAGACAAAATAACGAATGTAAGGATTAGTCAGGTAAAGTTGACTTAAAAGAAAAGATGTCAGGTAAGAAAGGTTTAGTTGACTTAATATGTAAAGAATATAGGGTGACATGAGTACAAATGTAGTAGATTCTTACTACAAAGGAGGTAAATATGAACAGTATAGATAACGGAAATGTACATAGTGTAGGTACAGGAAAAGTCTTTGAGGGTAACAGTAAATTAGAAGTAACCAAAGAAACCTACAAAGATAGAAATATTAATTTTCGTAAATTTGCCAAAGGATTAATGTTAGGAATGATGGCTCACAATGATTATAAGACTCTTAATTTAGAAGCAAAGACCTACATAATAACCTTGAGATTATCGATAGTTCCTGAAAAAAGAAGATACAGGTGGTGAAATAATGGATACAAAAAAAGCAAAAGAATATGTTGAAAAAATAAATATAGAAGAAGCAATTAAAGTATTTAAAAATCTAATCAAAATGAACTCTCTTTTTAACCGAGGGAATACCGAAGTAGATTTTTACAGTAAGGTTATCGAATTTTTAGAACGTGGCAAAAAGTATGAAGAGATGTGGGAAGAAATAGAAGGTATAACTGGGGCAATAGAGTGGGAAATGTTAGATTTAAAAGAAATCAAACAACAATACTTTCCAGAATTAATTAAGGTGGTTAAATGAGATTAGGAACGATAAAAAAGGCAAAAGAAATCGGTAAAAAGAACTACAATAAATTTATTTGGCAAGCCTGCGTTGTCTGTGGCAAAGAGAGATGGGTCATGATTATTAGAGACAAGCCAAGGGATACCCGATGTAAGGGTTGTGGTCATAGGGGTGAAAATCATTTCAACTGGAAGGGTGGAAGAATTAAAAAAAGTTGTGGGTATGTTTTGGTTAAAATACCAAATCCATTTCCTATAATGGAAGATAATCGTGGTTACATTAGAGAACATAGATTGGTTATGGCTCAGTATTTAGACAGACCACTCAAAGATTGGGAGATTGTACATCATAGAAACCATATTAGAAACGACAATAGAATAGAAAATCTGAGATTGCACGAGATATCAGACCACCAGGCAATAACGATATTGGAAACAAAAATTAAAAAATTAGAAGAAGAAATTAAAAGACTTCGAGTTAAAGGGGGTGATTAGCCCCTCTTATGCCAAATTCAGTAAGTCAGTTTGATTTCGTAGCACAAAAATATAAGATTGAGTTTACTCCTAAGCAACTATTAGCTTTATGGTTATTGAATCAGAGATATACCAAAGAACTTTTATACGGTGGAGCGAAGGGGGGGGGTTGACAAAAGCGTACTTTTATGTAGGTATGCGTGGCTTTACTGCGACATGATTATCAATAAATTTGATATCCCACCCCTAAAGAATCCTATACCAATCGGGTTTCTTGGAAGGCTTCAGGGAGTTGACTTCGATGATACCACCCTCGAAAGTTGGAAAAGATTCATTCCTGAAAGCGTTTATACTATCAATGAAAAGAAAAAAGAAATCATCGTAAACCAACGTCTCAAGATTCATTACGGAGGACTTGACAACAAGAAAGTAGTAGCAAAGTTTAATTCATTTGAAATAGCATTTTTTTGTCTTGACCAGGCAGAAGAAATTGAAGAAGGCAAACTTGTTGAGCTTAAACTTGCCTGTAGATTGACTATTAACGGAGAAGCTCTTCCTTATAAATATGTTTATTCTGCCAATCCGAGAGACTGTTATCTGAAGGAAGCGTTTGTTAATAACAAGAACAGAGATGGGAGAGTCTATTTACCTGCCTTACCATCGGATAATGATTATTTACCAAAAGATTATGTATCAAGAATGGAATACGTCTTGAGGAATAGACCGGTCTTATTGAAGGCTTACAGAGACGGATGTTGGGATGTTATGGCTGGGGCTGATTTAGTCATTCAACTTGCCTGGATTAAGAGGTCTTACGAGATGAAGTTTCACAAACCCGTAAAAAGGGTAATGACTATTGACCCTGCAAGATTCGGTGATGATGAGACTGTCATCTATGCCATGAAGAATACCGACATAATGAAAGCCAAAATCTTCGGTCATCAAGATGAAGTCTACATCTCTAATGAAGCCGAATTGATGGCTCAATCATTTCAACCTTCTGTAATTGTTGTTGATGTCATAGGTTGTGGTGCTGGCGTGGCTTCCATCCTGCGACAGAAATCCAAAATGTGGAACTGGAAATGTAATATCATAGAATTTAATGGTGCTGAAAGACAGAAATCGGGTGTGCCTGAATGTTTCTATAATAGACGGGCAGAAGCTACATGGCTTGCAGGAGAGATGTTCGGAAACAATGAAATAGAATTAACTTTCGTAGATGAAGACCTTGAAAGAGACCTTAATGCTTATAAATACAAGTTCAACGGAGACCAATTAATTATCCAACCCAAAGCTGAAATGAAGCTACCGAAAAATTTAGGAAAATCACCAGACCACGGGGATGCGTACATAATGGCACTTTGGGCGTTGCAATTCGCAACTGAGGAACATGTGACTATCCATACCTTTCAGAAGAAGACAAAGACGAGGTCGTATATGACGGCTTAAAGGAGGAAATAATGATAACTGAAAATTATATTAAGATGTGCGAACAGGCAGAGGAGATACAGAAGTTATGCCAATATGGACAAGGTGATTGGTTTATTAATGTAGCTCATGAATTTGAAGTTATACCAGATTGGGCAACTGAACATATGAAGGAATGGTATAAATATTATTATCACAAATGGCTACCCACACAAGAGCAGTTGCAGGAAATGTTAACAATGGATACAAATTATGCTAAAGAATATAATAAAAAAACAGGTGCTATTTTTTGTGGTTTCTATATCTTTTTAGATATGATGGATTGGGTTAGAAATTGGTTGGAAAAGCCAACAAAAATAAATTGTAATTCACTCAATGAAATGTGGCTTTCTTATGTGATGTATAAGAAATATAATAAATTCTGGACTGGCGAAAAGTGGAAAACCACTTAATTGAGTTACCTTGACGAGAAAGTTGAATCTCTGTATACTATAGGAGTAATATTGAATAAGATTGACATTACATTAGAAAAAATAAATAAACAGTTTAAAGAAGTTTTAGAAAAAGACCCCAATTTTACAGGAAATATCAATGTTTCCTTGTGTCTTGGAGGTCTTACGGGAATAGATAAAAGAGAGAAAATAAAAATTAAATAGTATCTAAAAGAGCCACTCCAACTACGAATGTAGGCAAGGTGGTGATAACGGGTTTTGTACTAGATGTACAATTACCCTGACAGTCCGACGGTGCTGTTAAGTCCTATAGGCAAACCGTTTATACCGGTGGAAGCCTCAGTTGTCGAAAGACGTGAAATTCGGCTGGGATGCTGGTGGTAGCTTTGGGCGGGTTAGACTACCACAAAAAAATTAAATAATTAACAGAGACTGCTCGAAAGAAGCCCGAAAGGGACTACTCTTATGAAGCTCTGGTAACGAAAGTTATCAGGGCTTCTTTTTTTTGGAGGAAATATGTCTGACAAAACAAGCAAAACGAATAACGAAGCTAAACTTTTAGAACATTGGGAAGATGCAAAGAAAGGTCATCGAATATGGCGGAGAGAAGCTATAGAGAACTATGAATTTGTATGCAATGACCAATGGACTGCACAAGATAGAGCTTTACTGGCAGAAGAGGAAAAACCCTGTCTCACAATCAATCACGTTCTACCTATTATCAATCTTTTATCTGGAATGGAAAGACAGAATAGGGCTGATATAAAAGCCTTCCCAAGAAAAGGTGGAACAAGGATTATCGCAGATGCCTTTACTTCTTTAGTGAAACACTCTGTAGATATGTGTAATGGGGATATTGAACAATCCATGCAGTTTGTAGATGGCATCATATCGGGCAAAGGTTGGATAAAGACTGATATCAGTTACAAAAAAGACAAGATTAATGGAGATTTTACTGTAAAGAGAGTATCTCCATTTGATGTTTACGAAGACCCAAACGCTAATAGATATAATTTGAATGAATCTGCAAAATATATTTTTGAATGTTACTGGGGAGATAAAGAACAAATTTTACTTCTCTTTAGTCAACACGAAGAAGAGATAAAAGATTATCTGGCTAATTATCAGGATGAAGATATGACGGATACCAAAGGCAAACTCGTCAAGAAATCAGACCAAGAAGACCGAGACCCATCAAAAGAGAGTTACCGACTAAAAGAAGTATGGTGGAAGTCTTACAAGAAGCAAAGTTATTTCATAGACGGAGCTACTCTTTCTTTTTCTCCTATCCATGATAGCCAAAAAGAAGTAGCCAAAGTCGTTCTGGAAAAAGAACGCAGGTTAGCCGAGAGTGAAGGAAGACGACCAAGATACTCCATAAAGGAACATATTATCGAAGTCTTGCATGTGACTACTATGTTAGGGGAAATGATTTTAGAAGATATCGAAGACCCTTACAACGGAATGACGATGTTCCCTCTGCAAAGATTCTCTCCTTACTGGTTTGACGGAGTTGTCTTTGGAGTGGTCGAGGGACTTAAAGACCCACAAAGAGAAATAAATAAGCGAACCAGTCAGATGCTTCATATCATCAACCATACAGCCAATACAGGTTGGGTGGTTAAAGAATCAGAAAAGAATGCTATAGAACTTATAAAAGAGGAAGGTTCAAAGCCCGGAGTTATGATTACATACGCGAATGCGCCGCCAGAAAAAATCAAACCGAATGATTTTCCGCAAGGAGTCTTCATTTTAAAACAAGATGAAGAAGCGAATATTAAAAAGATTTCAGGTCTTAATCCTGACATTTTAGGTCAGGGAGACAAAAGAACTGATTCAGGAATTGCTATCTTGCGTAGACAAAAGGCAGGGGCAACGATAAGTGAACCAGTTTACGATAATTTTAGGGATTCTCAAAAGATATTTGGAGAAACTTTGATTGAGATGATTAGACATTCTCAAGTCTATTCACCTGCCGAAGTTGCTCAAATAATGCAGGAAGAAAAACAAAAGGTTGATATCGAAAAACTTTACAAAGCAATGAAATCTTGGGCGGTCGGTCATTATGGCTACAACATCGAGCAGATGCCAAATATGCCTACGATTCGGATGGCTAATCTGGAAGTGCTGATGAATTTAGCCCAAAGTGGTCTTCCCATCCCAATAGATGTGATTATAGAGAACTCTGATATCCCGAACAAAGAAGAAATCGTTCAACGAATCAGGGAAGAGGCTCAAAGGGTTGCTCAAGAAGAACAAAAGCAACCAGCAAGACAAGCGAAAGGAAAGGCTTCACCGCCTAAAAATCAGAGCCTTATAGGAAAAGCAGTTTAATGCTTATTTAGATATACAACTAACTTGTCAGTCACAATAAAAAATACCGATAGAAGTCGGGGTTAATCCTTTACTACAAGGCAAAGTAGGATAACTCTTACTCTCAGAGGGAAAGGAGAGGAACAACATGGAAACTAAGGAAGTGAATCAGGAAGAAAAAGTCTATACCAAAACTGAACATGAAGGTATTTTAAAGGATTTACAAGGCGAAAGAGAAAAACGCCAGCAAGCTCAATTTGAAAGTGAATCAGGCAAAAGAGACATTGAAACTCTCAGACAAACTGTCGAAGATTTGAAATTAAAAATCAATCAAAAGGCAGAGCCTATTTCTGACAATTTGAAGTTTGAAGGTAAAGACGATGACTATGTGACCGTAAAAGATGCCAAAGCGAATTTCCAAAACTTTGAGAAAGGAGCAATGGATGTCTTTAAAAAGGCACAGAAAGTAGCCAAAGAAATAGACCAACAAGAAAAAGTCATGGAGAAATTCCATGCTTCTTGTGGTAAAGCAATCCAAAAATACAGTCATTTAAAAGACATTGGTTTAGATTTTGACGCAGTCTATAAAGCAGCAGTCAGGATGATGAGAGGGAATAAATATGACGAACAAGCCATACTCCATTCAGATAATCCAGGCGAAAGACTTTATGCAAAAGGCTGTGAAGATCCTGATATAAAAGCAAAACTTGATTTAGAAGAAAATCAAGAACTCCTTAAAAACATGGAAACTCGAAAAGTGGACAAGACGAGCTTAACGGGTGGTACGAAGATAAAGAATGATGAATTCTTTACACCACAAGAAGTCAGTAATATGACCCCGTCAGAAGCTCTAAAAGTTCTCCCGAAGGTCGAGAAATCAATGATTTATTGGGAAGAACAAAGAAAAGGAATTAAATAAAAAGGAGTTGAAAATAAATGGCTATTAATTTTGGTAATACTGCGGTAAGAGATACCGTCCCTATTATTTTTGCTGCTAAAGTTCTCAAGGTAATTGAGGACAAATTAGTTTTCGGTAAAATCGCAACTAAAGAATACCAAGGTCTGATAAGCAAAAAAGGTTCTAGGGTTGAAATCAAAGGACTCGGAGAAGTTACCATTAATGAATACGATGATACTGCTACACCTGCTGTTACTTATGAAGCACCTAAAGATTCGGCTATCTTCTTGGATGTTGACAAGGCATACTACTATGGTATTTCCATGGGAGACATTAAGGAGAAACAGTCTGATGTTAATCACATGACGAACTATGCCAACAAAGCTGGTTATGGATTAGATAAAAAGGTTGATACCTTTATAGCTAGTTTATATGACCAAACAGCTACTGGTGCTGCTTATGTATCTGATACGACTTGTGATACAGCTACTGTTACCAGTGTTATCGGTGAATTATGGGATGCCTGTGAAGGTGTAAATATCGAAAAGAAATTTATAGTTCTTCCATCTTGGGTTATTTTAAAATTATTACTTGCTGGAATCGTTAAAGCCCAAGACTTAAAAGGAGAACTTAAAAATGGTTTTGTAGGGAACGTTCTAAATTTCGATATGTACCAATCTAACAGATGTGTTGCACTTGCTGGAACGAAACGTAATGCTATCATGGCAGGAAGTTATGATTCAATCGCATTCGTACAACAGATATTAGAAAGCGAAGTCCTCAGATTAGAGACCAGATTTGCCGATGCTGTTAGGGGTCTGCACGTTTGGGGTTCAAGAGTTATTAAACCTAAAGAACTATTTTGGGCTGATATGACCAGAGCTGCTGAAACTGCAATATAAAATGATATAGGGGCAGACAATCTGCCCCTTTAGAATTTAATGAAAGGAGGAAAAAGAAATGGCTGGAAAAATAACTGTAACCAATCATACTATGGTAAAGGAAGTACCCAAGGAACTTACATGGCAACCTGTCATCGCTACAACTGAAGGATATATCAGTGCTGTTGACATTAGCTTTCTATACGCTGCGGGTGCTTGTCAGATAAATAAAGCTGCTGCTGGATTTACTGCTGCTAATTTCGTAGCCAGTGACGGTGAAATGTTACTTGTCGAATCAACTAGCGGAGTCAATGATGGTTTATACACCATTGTAAGTGATGCAGACCAACAGATTATCTTGGGTGCTACCGATGTAATCGCTACTGAATCTGCTGCTGCTGCTGGAACCGTTAAACTCACTTGTGTTGCGGTCTTTGTTATTACACCGACCAAAGCAACTCGTAACTTGCTAATCACTTATACGGAAGGTGTTATAGGTGCTGGAGAAGTCGGGATGATTCCCTGTGTATTTAATGGGTCTTTCTGGGCTGCCAAGAATACTCTCTATACTGCTTTTGCTGCCACGGTAGCAACTCCCGCAACTTGTGTTTTATTCATAGAGACTGCTCCATATATGCAAGCAGACGGAACGATACTATTTATGTTAAAACCTGTGGGAACGAGTTCTCAACTTTACACTGACCATTTACCTGCTGCAAGTTTTATAGAATTACCATAGAAAAATGAGGGAATAATGAATTTCCAAAGTCCTTTTTAGTTACCCCCTTTAGGGATGAGGAGATTCATTATTTCCTATATTAAAAGGAGGTAAACATGATTTTTTTTAATGACCGTTACCCAGATTCAACAGTAACGAGCAAGAACAAAAGAATAGCTAAATTCGTAAAGGGAAAATTTGAAACAAATAATGAAACTGTTATTGAAAGATTAAAACCACACTTTAGATGTGAGGAAAGTCCTAAGGTTTTATCTGGTTTAGCAAGTTTTTTAAAATTGAAAGAAAAAGCGATTGAAAAAGGGGTTTATAAATTGGGAATGAAAAAGAAAGATTTAATTGAAATTTTAAAGGAGAGTGAAATAAATGAATAATCAAACAGTTGTAACTGCTGCAAAATTACAACTTGATAATTACTTGGCAATAAATACTTTATTAGCAGGAACACAGCCCCCACAAATATTTTCAAAGGCAGCAACGGGAACAATGGTTGCTCAAAGACCACATTCGTTACTTTATCTTGCGGGTCATCCAGCGGCTGCCGCTGCCCCTGCACCTGGTATTGGTGGGGCAGTCTTAACAAGTTATGCGGGGCAAATTCCATTTCCCCCAAGTGGAAATGCTCGTTTGGTAAGATTTCAAGGTCAGGCAACAATAGCTGGCTTGCTTATGTTGTGTGATAGGTTATGGCACAATAGTGGAATAACAATTACAAGTACGAGTGAACAAACATTTACAAGTTCAGCACAAATTCCAGCAAGAGATGTGAATGGAGAAAATGCTGGTGTTGGTGTTCTGGCAGCAGTAGAGGTTTCCACTATTACTGGTGCAGGTACTCCGACATTAACTTTAAAATATACTAATCAGGATGGAGTAGCAGATAAAACCGCTACCAATATAATTCCAACTGTAGCAGCTTCAATAGCAGGGACGTTTTACCCGATAGGTTTAGCCAATGGAGATACTGGGATACAAAAGGCACAGTCTCTAACGCTTAATGCAACATGGACAAGTGGAACTATTCACGTTGTATTATATCGTGTTCTTACAGTCTTGGGACTGGCAGCACTTTTACCTAATACCATTGATGCTATTCAGTCTGGTCTCCCGATATGTTGGGAATCTACAGTTCCATTCTTGGTATTTATACCATCAACTACGACAACGAGTCTTATTCAAGGACATGCACTTTTTACTAAAGTATAAATAGGGAGAGAACGAAATGACAATTTTAAAAGCGGAACTTATAGCTGTGGTGAATAATGCTTTAAATAGAAAATATTCGGGAACTCAACTTGATACAAAAATTACTTCTGTATTAAAAGACCTTTCTGGATTAGGCAACTTCCTACAAGACGAATTTGTGAGACAGACCATCATTAATAGAGATTATTACAGTTTGCCTGATAATTTAAAAGATTTATTGTTTGTCGGAATGAAGAGTTCTGATAGTTCAACGATATATAAACCTTTAGTATATGAGAGATTTGAAATGTATCAGAGGAATATCTACTATTCCTCTACTCCTGGAACTCCTACACGCTATACCTGGCAAAGTGGGTATATGTATCCGAGACCAATCCCAGACGCTGAATATGTCATGTACTTGTGGTATTCCTATATTCATCCTGAAACTGTTGATGAAGATAAAGCCTGTGATAATATCCTCTTTACTGACATCTACCGAAAAGCTATCGAAATGGGACTTTGTTATGAAGTCGCTTTGGGACTTACTTTAGATAGTGATGTTCAGAAATTCAAAGCTCTTTATTTTGAACAGGTAAGTATCCGTAAAGCCAATTTAAAAGAGCATGCGAAAATTGCTTGTTACCGGAATGGCTTTTAGTGAAAACATTAATAGTCTTATTAATTTTAATAACTTGCCTGACAGGTTGCGGATTCTTTAATCTTAATGGTTTTGCACCTGATGACCTCGAATTTCTTGCTGTGGTAGAGAGTTTAGACACACCAGAGAAGATATGTGATTACATGAAAGAAAATTTTACTTACAAGATACACTACCTTTATGCACCTGACCCATACACTCTTTGGAAGCTGAAAGAGGGAGATTGTAACGACTTTTCTACCTTCGCAGTTTTTATAGCCGACTGGCACGGATATGAAGCCTATCAAATAAGGATATCTTTTAAAGATACTTCAATGGCTCATTATCTGGGTGTTTTTGTGGAAGATGGATACAACTACTCAAGTAATAAGAATTATCACTCGATAAGTGCGGACACCTTTGAAGAAATTGTTTTTGATTACATTAGAATTTATGGTGGAGAATTAAAAAGTTTTAAGGTTGTGAATTAATGAAGCAAGTTTTTGGTGTTTTTGATCCTCAATACGAATTAGTTAAAAATATTCCTAAAATAATTATTTCCAAGGTTTTACTACCCGATAGTCTAAATGTCCTACTTAAAGATGGCAAGATAGTTCGTAGAAAAATGAGGGAAAAGAATTTAGTAACCGCTGAAGCGGTAAAAGTGCGAACTCCCGATTCCAACCCTGTACTTTGCTATCATACTTTTGTTAAGAGGTCAACTGGTTCACAGTATTTACTTGGCTTTACCAAAGCCCACATCTACTGTTGGAATTGGGATAACAAAGAATGGGATATAAAATTCACTTGTTCTGCTGATTGTGAGAATTGGGAAGTAAAAAGCTACAACGACAAAGTTGTAGCTACTAATAATGTTGATATGGTTTTAGTTTGGGATACTACGGGTTATTTTATGCCTTTACAGAACACTACTCCTACCAATATAACTGCGGCTTCCAAAGAAAACCCTTGCCATATAACAGCAGCAGGACATAATTTAACCACTGGAGATAGGGTATTTATTAAAGATGTAGTTGGAATGACGGAGATAAATAACCTACAATTCGTAGTTACTGTTGATTCTGTTGACGTATTTTCTTTAGACGGGGTAAATTCATCTGCTTATACGACTTACACAAGTGGTGGAACTGTCGTTGAATTTCAAGGCATTGAATATGAAACAGGTTATTTCCTGACTAAAGCAAAATATATGACTGATTATGAGAACTTTCTTATACTCGGATACACCTATGAAAATGGAAATTATTATCCCCAAAGATTTAGATGGAACGCTATCGGAGACGAGACTGAATGGATAGCTACTAATTCAGGCAGTACCGAAGTGGGTAAATCTGATTGCTTAATGGGATTTGGGAAATATCAAGGACTTTTAATTGTTTATAAAGCAAATAGTTATTATAAATACTGGCTGACTGCCGATACTGTTCTTGTCTTTAACGGAACTTTTATTTCAATGACCATCGGTAACAGATGCAGTAAGTCAATCGTAAACGATAATAAAGGAAGATTATACTGGTACGCTTCTGACGGTACTTTTAAGGAAATTTCAGTAGGGACTATCTCTCAACCGATACAGACGGACATAGTAGACAAAATTTATCAAAGTTCGGTTGAAAATATGAGAAGTGAATTTATAGATGAAACCGAAGAAGTCTGTTGGGCTGTACCGATTGATAACGAACTAAATAACTTACTTCTAACGTTTAAAGAAAGTAAATGGGGACAGGTAGAAATGGCTGTTACAGCGTTTGGAGGCTATAGACAACCATGAGTACCTTAATTTTAAGACCTAATGCAGTAGGGGATTTTATAGGATTAGAACAAACTCCATCTACGGGATACCACTGGGATAAAGTTGATGATGAAGTTGCAGATAATTTTAATACTTATGTTTGGACTACTGTATATCTTGGGGTTGGGTACGACTTATATAATCTCCGAAACCGAGACCCCTTAAAAGAAGCAGGAACGATAAATTCAGTCAGGGTTTATATTAAAGTCTATGGTGGATTAGCCCCAAACAACGCCTATGAACTCATTAAAATAGGTGGCAACATCTATTCTAATACAGAGGATATGATTGAGGGTTGGTGTGGCTTTGCCTATGAATGGACACTAAATCCTGCCACATCACTTGCCTGGACTTGGGAGGACATTAATAATTTACAGATAGGAGTTAAATTACAACCACCCGATTGTTCATCGACCAGTTACTGTACCCAAGTGTCTGTAAGAATCACTTACGATTCAGTGCCTTTTGTTTCTAATGTCACACCTTCACTTGTTGAAGAAACCACCGCTACAGGAAACGGAAACATCACCGACATAGGATATGAAAATGCCACTAAACGAGGTTTTTGTTATAACAAGACTGGCAACCCAACAGTAGCAGATGACAAGGTAGAAGAAGAAGGAAGTTATGGAACGGGAGCTTACGCTTTAGGTCTCACTTCACTTGACCCAGGTACTAAATATTACATAAGAGCCTATGCCTACAACTCCAAAGGATACGGATATAGTGATGTTCTAACCTTTATTACCAAACCAAATGACCCTTCCGCTTTAGCCTGTTCAGTTATCAGTTCTGCTCAAATCGATTTGACCTGGACTAAAGGAACTGGTGCAGAAAAGACAATGATTCGGAGAAAGATAGACTCTGCACCTACTGGCGTGACTGACGGAGATGAAGTATATTTTGGTACTTTAGAAGCCTATAGTGATGACGACCTCATAAGATTGACCCATTACTATTATCGGGCTTGGAGTTATACGACTGATGCACCTAATTCAGGGTATTCAGACGGATACTCTTCTGATGACGACACTACCCCAGCGGAACTGGCAACAGTAGTCACATTAGACGCAGATGCAATTCTACAAGCTCAAGTAACAGGAAATGGAAATATAACCGATACGGGTGGGGTTGATGTAACTACAAGAGGATTTTACTACGCTTTAACTAAAGACCTCTTAAATGAGGTACACGACACTGGAACTTATGGTACAGGAGTCTACGAAAAAGACATTACAAGTTTAAGTGGTAACACCGAATACTGGTATTGTGCCTATGCTGTAAACTCAATAGGAACTGCCTATGGTGCGTGGGTTAAGTTTCAAACTGCTGCTGCGGGGGTTGTTCCCACAGGAACGAAGATAAATATATGTGGTTGTAATTCGGGATATACGTATGAAATGAACAAATCTTTAACCGATGACGGGGAAACTTACGAATCGTACTTTGTGTTATCTACCGACTTGGCGGATAAGCAAGGGCTTCATATTAAGAAAAGACTTTTGGACTTATATTCATATTTTGAAAAGAAAGCGTCAGGAACTTGTAAGATTTATGTCAAGCAAGATAACGAGGCAACCTGGCAATATGCTGGGGAAATTTCTATGGTCGGTGATGAGGATATTATTGTTAAACATCTTCCAAGCGAGAATGTGGATAGCGATGGGGATGTGGATTTCTTGGCGAAACATTTCCTCATTAAATTTGTATTTGAGAACGATTTCGAGTTTATAGGATTAATAAATGAATTTGTCCCAATAGGAGTCCGATAAATGCCTGAAATATTAAGAACACCAAAGAATCTTATCTTACCTGATATTAACATAGAAGACCCTGAAATAAAAAGAATACTCGAAGAATACAATAAGATATTTTTTGAACTAATAACTGCTTTATATAGCGATATATCGAGATTACATCAGAGAATTTACGATTTAGAGAACCCATAAGGAGATTAAATGATAGAACCAAATGAAGTTTACATAATAAATAAATTAAATTTTGCTTCACAAGCGAATGTGTTAGCGAAGATATGCACTACTTTGAACTCTGTCAAAGAACCGATAGACCCATATATATTTTTGGAATATGTGGGTAAGGGCTTGGCTTTTGGAAGATGTATCATATTAGTTGCTTTTAACGAAGCACAGGAACTAAATGGTTGTATGGTTATACTTTTAAAGAATAATCCAGTTAAAGGTAAGATACTTTGGGTTGAATGGGCTTGGACAGATGGAAAAGATTTAAAGTTGGGAAAACGGTTTATAGAAAAAACAGAAGATTTGGCTCGACAATTAGGGGCTGGTAGAGTTGCTGGGGCAATGACCCGTGGCTTTAAAGCAGTTTCAAGAAAATACGGTTATGAAGAAGCGTATCGAGTAATGGAGAAAAAAATATAAAGTGAGATTATTAAAAAAGAAGGCGAATAGAAATGTTTAAGAAAATCTTTAAAAAGATTAAAAGGATTTTAAAGAATGCGTTGCTTTTTCCTGTAATGATTGCATTTGCCAAAGGAACTTACGAGGAGGATGATCCACCGGAACAACTTGAAACCGAATATTCCAAACCTTCTATGGATTGGTTGATGGATTTATTGGAGAAAGACGTTACCCTTCCTACGGTAGACCTTCCCGGACTGTCCGACCAAGAGAAGAAGTTAGTATCCTTTGGAAGTTCTATCATAGAAAAGATGATGGGGGCAGGAACTCCTGAACCTTATCAACTTGGATTAGACAAAATAAAAAGTGTATTAGGTGGAGAGTATGACCCCACAAAAGGTGATTATTATAAAGGACTCAAAGAAGAAACAGCCAGATTTGAAGAGAAGGGCATAAGTGATATCAAACAACGCAGTCAATTAGGTGGAATGCTTTACAGCGAACCAGCGATGGGAGCAGAAGCAGAGTTTAAAGGAATACTGGGAACTGGTTTGACCAAAGAATTAGGTAGGTTATACGAAGCAGATATTAACAGACAAACAAGTATGATACCTCAATTATTAAGTTATGCTGGGTATGAATCGGGTTTACCAGGACAACAAATTGAAACATTAAAAGGTTTTGCACCGATGGCAGGACAGGAAAGAGACATTGCTACTAAACAAGCACTCGCCGACTGGGAAGTTGCAACGAATCAAGAATTATTCCCATTCCAATATCAAGCACCCATTGCACAGTTTACAGCCGACTGGGGTAACTGGTATCAGCCAACAGAGACTTATCACCCTGGCTTCTTGGATTATCTTGGTGGTATTCTCGGTGGTATTGGTAAATTTTTTTAAGGAAGTGATAATATGAGAGTTTTACAATTTCCCTCGCAATATCGGGAAGGAGAAGCCCCTTACGACATCTTTAAAGATAGAATGGCTGCAATTGGCTCTATTGTCGAAGGTATCAAGGGAATAATTGAAAATAAATATAATAAAGGTCTGATTGATACGACTATAGACCAACTTGAAAAAGCACGTTCCGAACAGCAAGTTACCGATATGATTGATTTATTAAATGCAGAACCAGGAGAAGAAATATATCCTGGAGGTATTGCTAAAATTGAAGAAATGGCAGGTCAGTTTGTAGATACCTTTAACATTATGGGAAAAATAACACAAGGTGGTCTATCTACTAATGCAATGGGAAGAATGGCACAAATGGATGGGGGATTGCCTTCGGGTATTCCTCCTACGGGAACTCCTCCTACTTCAGAAACAATGATACCTAAAGGTGATAAGGCACAACTCTTAAATGCAATACAGAATATACCTGAAGGTCAGATGGATTTTGCACCTATTTTAAATTATATGAAAGAACACAGACCTAAAATGATGGGGTCTTTCTCTCCTATGGAAGAATGGGTTATGAACCAGGCGTTAGGACAAGAATCTCCAAAGGAAAAATTATCTAAAGATTTGGCTTTGGCTAAATCATATTCCGATTATTTTGCAGAACCAACAGGAGAAAAATCTTGGGAACAGACTCTTGAAGAAGCAAATGAGCTTGTTAAAAACAATCCTGGTTATGAAGTAACTTCCATGAATCCAAAGACAGGAAGTATAACTATATCTAAAAAAGAGGTAAAACCAGAAATTAAGTGGGAAGAAGTAAATGAACGAATAAAAGAATATGGTTTGAAACTGACTGGTATGAATGTAAATCCAAATACTGGAAGTGTATCTTATAGTTTTAGTTCAGGTGAAACAATGACCTGGGAAGAAACCCTCGTAAAAGCAAATGAATTTATGCAAGATAATCCTGATTATGAAGTAACCTCTACTAACCCCAAGACAGGAAGCGTAACGATATCAAAGAAGGGTGAAGCTGGAGAAGATAAATTAAAAGATTTAACTGGTACTGACATCAACACCTTTAATAAAATGTTCTACGGAGATGAAAATGACTGGGGAGCAATTACTCCAGAAGAATACGAAGAAGCAGTAGCTTCGTGGGGAAGCATGAAGAAAAATAAACCAGCACCCGAACATATAAGCATATTAGAAAAAGCATTACAAGATTGTTTGGGTACTGACAACAAAATAATAAGCAGAGACGAAAAAAATAAATCTACCGATGAATGGTTCAAAATATATGAATGGATTTATCCGTATTACAAAGATGCACTCAAGGGTGAATCACCCAAATACTTACCACCAGAAGAAATAAAAAAAGTAGGAGCTATTGAAGGTGCTTTAACTGGCGGTGGCGTGGCAAAGGGAGATTACGGTTCTGCTTTAGCGGGAGAGGGAAAACCAAAAGATGAAAAGGGTTATATCGTAGGTGAAACGTATCGGGACGAAGAAGGTGTTTTGTGGAAATATCTGGGAAATGATAAATGGGAAGAAGTCGAAGAGAAAACAGAAAAGAAATCAGGCAAGAGGTAATAAATGGGAAGAATTGTAACCACTAAAGAATTATTTGAAGAAGAAAAGCCAGGTTGGAAAAACCGTATGCAGGGTGTTAGTTTACCATCGGAAGAGGAAGAAGAAAAAACCAAACCAGTCGGTGAATTGACTTTAGAGAAAACCGAAGATATTAAAATTCCAGAAAAACCTAAAAACGAATTAGATGTATTAAATGAATCTATCGAAAAGAACTATAAGGAATGTCTCAAACTCGAAAAAAACCTTACCGAATTTGACACTACTTTAGAAGGAATACCTCCGAACATACAGCCGAGTATTATTGCTAATTACAATAAGGAAGTAACACATTTTAACTCTTTAGTTAAGACATTACAAGATGATATTACTAAAAGAGACGTAATTTATTCAGTCCAAAAAAGAGAAGCATTTATAGAAAAAAAACGATTTGAAGATCAAAAAGTAGAAATACCAAAAACGAAACAACGACCTCCCATGTTAGATTTGGACAAAGCCAATAAATTTATCGCTGCACCGCTGAAAGGTATCATACATGGTATTTATTCATCTCCCCAAGCTGTTGGTGGATTAATGCGTCTTGTAGGCGAGAATATGCAGGAAGTGGAAGGCACTCCCAATATATTCAAAGGCGATGAAGATAAGTATACAGATTTAATGAAAGCTATTGCCGAGAAGCCAAAAGAAGATTCAATATGGGGTAAGTCAGTAAGTAAGTTATTAGTTGATAAATCACAGGAAATAATAAAAGCGAATCGTGAATTTTTATCAAAGAAAGAGTTACATCCTGATATAGACAGTAAAACTGCCGCATGGCTTTTTCAATTAGGTAGTGGTGCTACATCTTTGGCTGGTGCAGTGGGTATATCACTTTTAACTGGAAGTCCACACGCTGCTGCTGTTGCTTTTGGAATGTACCAAACAGGTTCGATGTATCAAGAAGCAAGAGAAGCGGATGTTGAAGTCAAGAAAGCTGCACCACTTGCAGTTACTGCTGGTGTGGTAGAAGGTGCTTTAGAATATGTAGGATTACAATGGTTGTTTACTAAATTCGGTGGAAACTTCTGGGTTGATAGAGTGTTACACGCAGGACTGGAAGGTTTTCAGGAATTTTCACAACAAGTAGGAGAAAATATCGTTGCTAAAGTTGGTTGGGAAAAGACAAGAAGTTTATGGGAAGGTACTGCTGAATCCGCTTCAATCGGGGCAGTTCTTGGTGGCGGTGCCTCTGCAATAACTACCAATGCTGAACAGAGTGTAGATTTAACTGAACTTACAGCAGAACAGAAGAAAGGATTGATTGGGGCTATAGTCGAGAAGCAATTAAAAACGATACCCAAAATATTATCTAATCTAAACCCAAAAACAATTATGGAGAAAGTTAAAACCGACCCAGATATACAAAGAGCAATTTTAGGAATTTTTGAAATGGAAGCGGAATCAGAAGCCTTTGCTTATAAGGTAGAACCCAAAGAACCTATCGTTCCCGAAGAACTCGAAGCTAAACGTGAGCTTTTGCGTGAACATGGAGTCAACGAAAAACTTCTTGCTGATGATGAATTTGTTAAGAAAGCCAAGATTACTGAACTACCCAAAGCTGATGTTACTCAAGAAACCGTAAGTGAAAAAACAATTAAGAAATTAGAGGAATTGGTCGGTAAAGAAACCACACCAAAAGAAGTCTTAAAGAAAGTTGAGAAAGCTGTTAAACCGAAAGAGGAGTTGAAGGCAGGAGTTAAAGAACCTAAAATCCCGAAATTAGCAACGGGAACTATAGAAACAATAATTAAGGAAGATGGTAGTATTGGATATTCTCCTACTGACCCAGAAGGATACCATATAGGCGAATATAATACAAAAGAAAAAGCCGAACAAGCACTTGAAGAAGTTCGAGAAGGACAGAGGGTTTTAACATTAGAAGATTTTATTATAGACTCAGCAAATTGGAAATTTGGTGGGAGAGAATTAACCTTTCAAGAAAAAGTTAGAGAAACTATCGCTTGGGAAAACCACATGAAAGAAGAAGTTAAGCGTGGGTGGATTACCCAAGAAGAAGTAGACAAAGCTATCGTTGAAGGTATGAAATATGCAGAGAGTTTAGGAATAACTCGTACTGTAATGGAAAATGAAATGACAGGTAAGAAAGAGGAACTAAAGGCAGAACCTAAAGCCCCCATTATCCCCAAAGAACTTGAAGGGCTGACGGAGAAGGCAAAGAAATATGAGAGTGTAGAACAATTTGCAGAAGCATTAACAGAAGAAGAAAGTAAAATATTCTATAGTAAAAATGAAGGTTATATACCCCCAGAAGATTTAACTACCCGTGAAAATTATGGTAAGAAATCAGTTCAAGATATTTTAGTTAATAAAGAAACAGGCGAAGATATATCTCCAATACCCACTCAAGCAGCCAAAGAAGATTATTTGAAAAATGGCTATAGTCGTCCATATATTTGGGATTATAAAAAACTTACCGACTTCTACACCCAAGCCACCGCAATTACCGAGAAAACTGCGGTAGTTGAAGAGGTCGCTAAAGAGGTTTCTCCTGCGAAACAAGTAGAAGAACCACCCAAACCACCTGTACCACCTAAAGAAACAGCAGAGATAGAAGAAGAACCCGAATTTGATAAAGAAGTAAAAGTCGGAGATGTCTACACCGAAGGAGAAGAATTAACTCCCAAACAAGTGAAGGCTAAAGTGAGAGAGGTTACAGGACAGACTAAAGGCGAGAAAATAGAACTTTATGAGAGTGATATGTTGAAGTACGTCTTAAAGGGTGAAGAAAGAACAGCCAGAGAAGTTTTTAAAGCAGGAAAGAAAGAAGGAATCTTTGCAACCAAAGAAAAATTTGAAGAGAAAATAGAGAAGATAAAAGAACATCAAAAAGAAGTTAAAGCAAAGGCAAAGGAGAAGGAAGCACAAAAGAAATATATCAAGAAACTAATAGATGACATAAATAAACTTCCTACTCAAAACATCGCTGTAGATTACAGAGATAAGATTGAAGCAATTAAGGATACGTTTGATTTAAAAAAGAGACAGAAAAAGACCTTACATGCCAGAGAAGAAACAGCTAAATTCATCGAAAGAGAGATAGCCGAAGGAAATACGAACTTAAAGATTCCCCAAGAAGTTATAGATATCATAAAAAAGATACCTTTGAATGACATGACCATAGCACAGTTGGAGGATGTTCATGATACCATCTTACAACTTGCTCATATAGGAAAAACTAAAGGTAAATTACTTAAAATACAAAAGGGGAGAAGGTTAGAAGAACTCGTACAAGACCTTATTAATACACTTTCTCAAGGTAAGGAAGTTCCCACAGGCAAAAGAAATATCAGGCAAGAACTGAAAGAAGCGGAAAGTTTAAAGAAGCAAGTCAAGGATATTTGGAGTCATTTCTGGATAAACACCACTTTAGACGAAGCCTTATTTGAAAGAATGGACGGAGCAAAGAGGGGTCTATGGTGTGAAACTTTTTATGATGCAGTAAATAAATGTACCAATGATGAATTATCAAGTACCTTTAAAAAGATAGAAGATTCCCAGAATTTCATAGCAGATAAAAAAATAGATATTGTTAAGTTCTTACAAGAGAGGACAGGGGACTTAATGCTTACACCCTCTCAAAGGACAGGTGTGTACTTGTGTTCTTTGGATGAGGACGCTAAAAGACACATACAAAATGCTGGCGTGTATCTGATGAAAGGGATGAAAGAACCTTATAAATTCACGGATAAAGATATCAGTGATGTCGTTGATAGTTTAACGGAAGAAGAAAAGGCTATGGCTAAAAACTATCAAGAATATCAACTATCACAAGGAAATGAACTTGATGAGTTCGATGTAAGAGTAAGGGGAGTACATTTAAAGAAAGTCGAAAACCGTTATGCTATTCAGGTTATAAACGAAGATTTAGACAATAGTATGGCGATAGACATGGAACGCAATCCGATGACAAGACGAGCTTATTTAGAACAAGGATTCCGAAAAGAAAGAACACATCGTGCCGAAAATGTCATTAACATAGATTGCGTATCTAATATGTTGCGTGATATGGCAAAGGTCGAACATTATAAAGCATACGAAGAAACTGTTATAGATATCAATAACTTATTAACTAATGAAGAACTTAAAAATGCAATCATTCAAAATCCTAAATATGGAAGAATTGTTTACGATAACATCGTTCAATGGTTTAAAGATTCCGTAAAAGCTAAACAAAGCAAAATCCTTAGTACCTCAGATAAAACTTTAATGTTTCTCAGGACAAGTGCCTTTTTTTCCATGTTAGGAGTCAATGTCATATCTGGTTCAAAACAACTTGTTTCGCTGTGCAACGCAGTAGCGGAAACGAACTTAACGACAATCTTGAGTGGAATAGAACAGGTAGCCCTTCATTACAACGAAACCAAACAATTTGTTTTTCAGAGAGACCCTCAAATGAGAGCCAGAAAAGGACAGATTGACAAGATAATGAGAGAGTGGATGGAAACTACTGACGCTAAACAAATACTTACGGGCAAGACCAAAGATGTAAGAATGAAAACTTTATTCTTAATCAGAGCATTGGATGAGTTTGCTGTCTTGTCAGTTTGGAAGGGTACTTACGACCAGGCAATAAATCAGGGAAAATCGGATAAGGAAGCTATAAAAC
>Ga0307378_10003171_pt1 | contig 24266 bp, 14 predicted proteins | sample UN1MG_FD_202238 | JGI IMG/M metagenome (GOLD analysis project Ga0307378, IMG submission 202238) | Soil microbial communities from Risofladan, Vaasa, Finland - UN-1 | ecosystem: Environmental > Terrestrial > Soil > Coastal area > Acid sulfate soil | place: Finland: Risofladan, Vaasa | collected...
CTATCTGACCACCGCCACCTGTGGGCTGGGGGCGTTGCTGCTGCACCAGGTCGAAACGTCGGGTTCGCTCGTGATCCTGCTGTTGGTCGGCTGCACGCTGGTGCTGGTCGGCATCCTGGAGACCACGGGCCGAAACGGGCGGTCGGACCGCACGGGCGAGGACCACGATGGGCAGACGTAAGCGGCACCGAAAACCCCGGTCGGCCGAGAAGCGATCGATCGCCTCGCCCTCGCCGAAGGCCCGCGCGGCGGAAGCGCCGGCGGGCGACCGGGCCGCTATCGGGCCGGGCGTCGATCGTTGGCGCCCGTGGCTTCTCGGCGGACTGGTCGCCCTCCTGGTGCTCCGCCCGCTCTTTCCCAGCGAGTCGGCTGCCCTGGAAGGGGACGGGCTGGTGGTGGTCATGCTCTGGATCGCCCTGGCCGTGTTCTGGCTCTTGGGGGCGATTGGGCGGCCGTGGTTTCGGGTCCGATTCGGGTGGACCGACGCGGCCGTGCTCTTGTTGATCGGATGGCACACGATGGCGGCCCTCTGGGCGGCGAACCACGGCAGCCCGCGACCCGCGCTGAACATGCTCTGGGAGTGGATCGCCTACGGGCTCTCGTACCTGCTCGCCCGGCAACTGATCGCCAGCCGTCGCGAGATGAGGGCGGTCATCGTGGTGATGATCGCCCTGGCCGTGGCGCTTGCCGGGTACGGGCTGTATCAGCATCTATGGGAGCTTCCGGCGACGCGGGCGGAGTTCGAGCGAGATCCCGACGCGGCGATGCGCAAGGCGGGATTGTGGTTTGAGCAAGGCTCGCGCGAGTTCGAGCTGTTCCGAGCCCGGCTCGACACTTTCCGGCCGATGGCCACCTTCGGGCTGACCAACTCGCTGGCCGGGTACCTCGCTCCGTGGCTCGTGATGGCGGGGGGCATCGGGGCGTGCGCGGGCCTGAGCCGGCGGGAGTGGCGCACATGGCTGGCGGTGGTCGTTGGTGGCGTCCCGGTTGGCGTCTGCCTCGTCTTGACCAGCAGCCGGAGCGCGTGCGGCGCGGCCGTGCTGGGCCTGCTGCTCGCAGGGGTGTTTTGCCGAAAGGGGCGCGAGACGGGGGCTGCTCGGCCGTTGAGCTGGAGACTGCCCGCCGCAATCGCCGGTGCCGGAGCGATCCTGGTCGCGGTCGCGCTGGTTGTGGGCGCGGTGCGCGCCGAGGTCTTCTCCGCGGCCGCTAAGTCGCTCCGGTTTCGGGTGCAGTACTGGCAGTCGACGCTGCGGATGATCGCCGACCATCCGGTTGCCGGCTGCGGGCCCGGGAATTTTCAGGACGCCTACACCCGGTACATGCTCCCCCAGGCGAGCGAGGAGATTGCCGATCCGCACAATTTCGCGATGGAGGTCTGGGCCACGGCCGGGACGCCCGCGATGTTGGCCCTGTTGGCCGTGCTGGGCTGCTTTGGTTACGCAATGCGAGTATCTTTCCCTTGTGAGTTGGGTGCCAACGGCGTCTCGCCAGTGCGTCCACGAGAGCACGGGCAAGATGCGCGTGCCACCCACAAGCCAATGGGGGAATCGAGTGCCCCGGTGAGCGCCGGTGGGCACGACGCCACGCGGCACGTTTTGGCGGGTGCGGCGTGCGGGTTCCTGCTTTCCGTGCTGGTGGGACAGATGAGCTCCGCGCCCCCGTCCGTGGTCGAGGTGATACCTGGAGTGTGGGCCCCGGTGGTGGTGCTGCTGGGCCTGCCGCTGGCAGCCGCGACGGTGCTGCTCTTCTGGAGATGGGTCGACCACGGCCCGTTGACGCCCAGTCTGCCGGCGATTGGGGTCGTGGTGCTGTTGGTGAATCTCCTGGCGGCCGGGGCGATGGGTTTTCCGGGCGTGGTGGGGACGTTCTGGCTCTTGGTGGCGATGGGTTTGAGCTTGACCGAGGCTTCCCGACCGTTCGAAGTACCTCGAAGCGCCGGTGTGGCCGCATTGGCGGCGGCGATGGCGGCGGCACTGACTTGTTCGGCCACGGCGTTGAATCCCGTGTTGCGGTCCCAGACGGCGATCCGCCTGGCCCAGCGCGATCTGCGCCACGCGGACCAGCATCTCCGAGACGCCGCGCAAGCCGACCCGCTGGCCGCAGCGCCCCAGAGGCATCTGGCCGAGCGTGCCTTCGGCCGTTGGCTCGAGGGCCGGAGCCCCAAGGCATTCGAGGAGTTCGAAGCGTCGATCGAGGCGGCTTTGAATTTGGCCCCCCACTCCGCCAGCACGTGGCGGATGTGCGGCGACCGCTATCGGGAGGCGTTCGAGAAGCGAGGGTTCGAGGCTGCCCTGCCGAAGGCCGTATTCGCATACCGCCGGGCCGTGGATCTCTATCCCAACGATGCCCCGTTGAGGGCGAGTCTGGCGATCACCCTTCGTGCGGAGGGCGACGAGGCCGGCTTCCGGCGCCAGGCGGCCATTGCCCTGGAGCTGGATGAGCAGACCCCCCATCGCGACAAGAAGCTGGCGCCACGCGTTCGCGACGAACTGCGCCGGGCCCTATCTCGTAGTAGCTCCCGAGAGGAGTAAGATGGTATACTGAATCGAGGCGCAGGGGGCTCGCTGTTCCGTGCTACGGCGCCCCTGTCGGCGCGCCCGCGGATTCGGCCGACGGCCCCCGCCCAACACGAGCGAGGCGGCTCACCCGGTCCCCCAACCGGGGCAGGCGAGCCCGCCTGCCGAACGCAGTCGGCCGATTCGTCGCAAACCGTTTGTCGGAAATGATTTGCGGCTGTGTTTTGCGGCCGAGCGATGGGGCCCGAGATCCACGGTCCCAGGGCCGTCAGCCAGGCTGGCGGGGCGTCCCAGCAAACCCTATCCTGCTGACGGATACGTACATCGAACCTCGCTTGGATTCGACGTTTTGAAGGTTCTCGCGATGAAGACTTGGCTTCCGATCGGGCTGGCACTGTTGTTGGGGATTGGCGTAGGAGTGGGAATGGCGATGGCTCGGTTTGCGCAGTATCCGTGGGACGGCACGCCCGCGGGAATACCACTCGGGATCGAGAGGCCGAAGGACTCCGGAGGGCTGCCCCCGATCGTCTCCATCAGCGAGGAAACCTACGACTTCGGGTTCATGGACGCCGACGCCAAGGGGCGGCACGAGTTCGTCTTCGAGAATAAGGGCAAGGGCCCGTTGGAGCTCAAGCAAGGGGCGTCGAGCTGCAAGTGCACCGTGTCGGTCCTGGAAGATGGCGAGATCGCCCCGGGAGAGTCGGGCGTTGTCGCCATTGAGTGGACGGCCAAGCAGTCGCTCGGCGGAGACGAGTTCAAACAAACCGCCCAGATCCTCACCAACGACCCCGAACGCCCGCGACTGACGCTGACCATCCAAGGCCGCGTCACCGTGGCGGCGCGTGCGGTCCCCTCGGAAGTGCTCTTCAACGGGGTCACGGCTGGTGAATCCGGCTCGGCCACGGTGCGAGTGTTCGGGTTTCGGTCGGAGCCGCTGGAGATCACGGGCCACGAGCTCGCCCAGGCCGACACTTCGGACTACTTCGAGGTGACCTACGAGCCGCTTCCCTCCGATGAAGTTTCCGAGGAGGAGGGGGCCACCAGCGGCTGTCGGGTCAAAGTGACCTTGAAACCAGGCTTGCCCGTCGGAGCGTTTAAGCAGAAAATCGTCCTGAAAACCAGTTCCAAGGAGGTTCCCAGGATTGGGGTGCCCATCGAGGGCACGGTCACCGGCGAAATCTCGATCGTCGGCAAGGGATGGCGTCGAGAGGATGGCATCCTCCACTTAGGGAGCATCCGAAGCCAGGAGGGGGCTGAGCGGACGCTGTTCATCCGGGCCGGGGGCCTGCACGCCAACGAGGTGAGTTACAAGCTGGTCGAGGTTTACCCCGATCTGCTGAAGATAGAGTTCGGCGAAACCAAGCAGCTTGAAAGCGGCAAGGTTTCCTTGACTCCCTTAATTATCCAAGTTCCCAAAGGAAGCCGCCCGGCAAGTCACTTGGGAACCGATGAAAAGCAGCTTGGTCGGATCATCCTTGAGACCAACCATCCCAGAGTACCCCGGTTACAGATTCTGCTCCGCTTCGCCGTGGAGGGCTGAACGGGCACAGAGGCCGAGGGATCGGAGCGGGGATAAGGGCAGTCGCAAGGAAGGGCATGTCTCGTTTTCCCCGTCTCTTGGCCGGTGGTTGCAAAATGGCAGCGCACACAGTCTTCTCGTCTCGTTTCGCCCAGTCTCTCCTCCTCGCGGCGCTCGCTCTTGTCGCAGGCGGCTGCGGGTCGTCGGACCGCAGCGAGCTCGGCTCGACGCTGAGGGAGGGATCGCCCCCGACCACGGTCGCCAAGGCTCCCCCGGCCAAGCCGACCCCGTCGGCGGAACAGGAAGATGGCGAGCTGGCGGCCAGCCCACCGGACGTGACGCCGGGATCCGCGCTAGCCCCGCCCGAGGTGGCGGCAGAACCGACGGCTACCCAACCGGAGACCGAGTCACCCGAGACAGCCCCCTCGACGGAAGGGCCCGATGAGGCGGCCGGCATGGTGGAGCCAGACGAGCCCGTTTCCGCCGAGAAACCCCAACCGACAGAGACCACTGCCGCCGAACCGACGGATTCTCCATCACTTGCTGAAGACCCCGCGGCAGAGCCAATCGCCCCTAGCTCCACCCCCTCGGACAGCCCGCGACTGGGAATGAACCCCTTGCGTGAGGGGATCGATCGTTCATCCGGGCATCGTCCCGTGAGTGTGACACCGGCCTCGGTCGAGAGCCGCAGCCGCGAGTCGGACGACGCCAAGTTGGGCGACCAGGGCAAGGAGGACGAGGAGCCGTTCGACCCGGTCAAGGAAAACGGTCCGATCTTCGAGGGCTGGCCCAAGCCCAAGTGGGCCCTGCTGGTCTCCGGCCGCCTGGACGGCTACCTCGAGCCGTGCGGCTGCGCCGGCCTGGACCGGATGAAAGGCGGACTCAGCCGCCGCTATTCGATGCTCGAGCAACTGCGTGGCGAACGGGGCTGGCCCGTCGCGGCCGTGGACGTCGGCGGTCTGGTCAAGGGCTTCGGCCCCCAGGCCAATCTGAAGTTCCAGACCGCCGTCAACTCGCTGCAGGGCATGCGCTACAACGCCATCGCGATCGGCAAGAGAGATCTGCAGCTTGGAGTCGATGGTCTCGTTTCGGGCCCCTTCGTTTCCGCCAATGTCGCCCTGTTCGGGTTCGACTTCCAACCCGGACTGACCCCGCGGCAACGGGTCGTCGAAGTGGGGGACGTCAAGCTGGGGATCACCTCGATTCTGGGCACGAGGTGGCAGCGCGAGGTGAACAATTCGGACGTCGAAATGGCCGATCCGAAGGACAAGCTGGCTGAGGTGGTCCCGGCGCTGGAGAAGGAGTGCGACGTGCTGGTCCTGCTGGCCCATGCGACCCGGGAGGAATCGATCGAGCTGGCCCGGCAGTTTCCACAGTTTCCCGTGGTAATCACCGCGGGCGGACCGGCCGAGCCACCGGCCCGGGCCGAACGGATCGAGGGCTCCCGGACGCTGCTCATCGAAGTCGGCGAGAAGGGGATGAACGCCGTGGTGCTCGGTTTCTACGACGACCCGGCCCAGCCGATCCGCTACCAGCGCGTCCCGCTCGACTCGCGGTTTCCCCAAGCCGACTACGTGAAAAGCGAGATGTCGCTCTATCAAGAAGGGCTCAAGGACGCCGGGCTGGAGGGGCTGGGAGTTACGCCCGTGCCCTATCCGGGCAAGGAGTTGATGGGCAAGTTCGTCGGCACGGCGAAGTGCAAGTCGTGCCACGAGGAGTCGTACCGGGTGTGGAAGAAGAGCGGGCACGCCAAGGCATGGCAGACACTGGTCGAGCTGAACCCGGCCCGCAACTTCGACCCCGAGTGCACCAGTTGCCACGTGGTCGGCTGGACCCCGCAGAATTACCGTCCCCTCGATAGCGGCTTCTTGAGCGAGAAAGAGACGCCCCACCTGATCGACGTCGGCTGCGAGACGTGCCACGGCCCCGGCGAGAAGCACGTGGCCGCGGAGCTGGGCTCCGATCTCGACTTGATGGAGGAACTCCGCAAACCGACGGTCATTACGCTCGAAGAGTCCCAGCAGGCCGTCAGCTCGGCCATCTCCGACCGCCAGCACTGCATGAACTGCCACGACCTCGACAACAGCCCCGACTTCGACTTCGAGACCTACTGGCCGAAGATCGAGCATCGCGAGGAGTGAGTCGGGGTCCGCGCGGGACTAGGCTTCGTCGGAAAACGGGTCTGGAGGTTTGGGTCGCTGAGTTCGAGCGCCAGCGAGCCCCCGGAAATTCGGCGTCCTGTGGAGTCGCTCCCCTCCACCACAGTCACCCACAACTGCTTTTCCTGCACGGGAGAGCCGGCACGGGACAGTCGGCGCGGGCTGCTCCGTATCGGGCTCGCAAGTCGGCTTCAGCCGACACACTGTCTGCCACCAGCTTTAGCCGGTGGAAAGGGGGCCCACGCGGTGACTCAAGCCGGCTTCAGCCGGCCTTCTCGGCCCGTCTTCAGACACCCGGAGTCGGTTGAAACCTCTTTGTCGAGAAGCCCGGCTGAAGCCGGCTCGTTCCGCTGGGGATTGTCTCCCTTCCCACCAGCTAAAGCTGGTGGCAGACCACCGGTCGGCTGAAGCCGACTGGTTTTGGCATCCACTCGAATACTACAGCGCCTCTTCTCCCCGCGAAGTGGGTTTCGCTCGGCAATCGAGTGCCAGGACTCGCAACTCCCAACTGTTTTCCGGAAGGGGCACTGTAGTACTTGGGTCTCTTGGTACCGCTCGCTCGCGCCTTCCCCCCACTCTCGGCGGAAGCACGCTCTCGACAGATCTCGCCCGGGCTCCAGGGCCCATGTCGCGAAATCCGCCGGAACTTTCGCCCGGCAGCAGGGTTTGATTGAGATACGGCCGGTTTCCGCCAGCGCAAAGTCGGCCGCGTCGTGCGTACCTTGCCGCCCGTTCCAGAGACGGGCACAATACCCCGCCGCAGAGGAAGTCAGTCTCAGAAGGATCTTTCTTATGCTCAAACGCCAAGGGCTGGATGTCAGGGAAGTGGGCGATGTGACGATGGTCCGCTTTCGCGACCGGAGGATCAGCGAGGATCGCAGGGCGCAGGAGGTGGGTCAGGAGTTGTACAACCTGGTGGAGGGGGAAAACGGCAAGAAGCTGCTATTGAGCTTGTCTTCGGTCGACTTTCTATCGAGTGCGGCTTTGGGTAAACTGGTCACGTTAGATAAAAAGACCCGAGCGCGCGGCGGCGTGCTCAAGCTGTCCGATATCTGTCCGGAGCTCTCGCAGATCTTTGCGGTCACCCGGCTGGACCGCCTGTTCGACATCGAGCAAGACGAAACGTCCGCGATGGCGGCCTTCTGCTGAGCCTTGTTTGGCCATCCGTAGGCGGGACCTTCCCAACATTTCGGCCGTTTGCATCAAGAGGCGAGCGTTAGCAACTCGGCAATTCCCGAAGTGGGGTGGCCGGGCCCTCTCTGTTTCAACCTGCCTCTCCGCTCGCCGGTGCTGCAATAAACGGCAACGGCTCGGCGTTGAGGTCTTGGGACACCAAGCGTCGCCGGGACTATTACGCCGTTACCCTCTTTCGAAACGTTGGAGGTGTTCTATGAGAAGTTGGACGCTGGCCTTGGTGGGCGCCGTCGCGCTGTCGCTTGTGGCGCACGTGATAATGGGCCAACCACCGAATGGAGAAGAACGGGGACGCGGTCGGCGCGGTCCCGAGGCGCGGGGGCCGGGCGGAGGGCCGGGCGGCCCGCGCGGACCGGAAGGACCTGGACCCGGCGAGGGCTTCCGTCCGCCGCGATTCCCGTTGATGGTCGTGCTTGATGCCGACGAGGACGGCGAGATCTCGGCCAAAGAGATTGAAAACGCAGTCGAAGCCCTGAAGAAGCTGGACAAGGACGACGACGGCAAGCTGAGTCGCGAGGAGCTGCGCCCCGAGTTCCCCGGCCCCCGCGGTCCCGGCGGCGAATTCCGTGGTCCCGGCGGGCGTGGAGGCCCGGGCGAGCCCGGATGGCGCGGTGGGCCTGGGGGTGACTTTCGTGGTCCCGGTGGGCCCGATTGGCGCGGCCCCGGCGGTCAGGGCGGACCCGCTGGGCCCGGCCGCGGAGGCTTGTCGGTCGAGCGGCTGATGGCCCTGGACAAGGACGGCGACGGCAAGGTCACCAAGGAAGAGCTGCCCGAACCGATGCAACGCGTGCTCCAGCGCGGCGACGCCAACGGAGATGGGGCGATCGATCGCGAGGAAGCCGAGAAGCTCGTCGAGCAGCTCGAACGACTTCGGCGAGATCGTCCCGAAGGCGCTGGTGGGCCGGGCGGCCCCGGCGGCGAGGGCTTCGTCGAGCGAGTCATGAGCCTCGACCGGGACGGCGATGGGAAGGTCACCAAAGACGAAATGCCCGAGTGGATGCGCGAGCGGATCCTCGACCGGGCAGACGCCAACGGGGACGGCGCCATCGACAAGGAAGAAGCCGAGAAGATGGCCGAGCAGTTCCCGCGCCGCGGCGACGGCCCGCCGCCCGGTGCCGGTCGCGGAGAGAGGCCCCGCGGCGACCGCCCGGAACGACCCCGGCGCCCCGCCGAGGAATAGCCCCCGGCGACGAGCTGAACGGGATCTCGTGATTCTCGGAGAACGCGCAGGGTGGGTCGAGGCCCTCGACCCGCGCGAGATTGTGATCGTTTGACGCGAGACGCGTGGGTCTCGCACCTCGATCCACCCTGCCAGACTACTACCAGACTACGCCCTCTCAGTTGGGCTTCGCCTTGGCCCGCTGGATCTGTTCGGCAAGCTCCCGCCGGGCGGCGAGCAGCGTTTGGGGATCTCTACAGTAATCCCACCAGTTCGGCGCGACCTTGTCCACCACCGGCTTCACGGCCTCGTCGCCCGATCTCGATGCCAGAATCGCGAAGTACTCGTAGTCCTCCATCCCGTCCCGAAGGTTCTTCAGTCGCATGCTGGCGACCGGCCCGTCGATGCCGCAAGGCACGCCGGGGTAGAACAAGTACCCGCCGCCGTTGAAGTGCCCGGGATGGGCAAACGCCGGGTTGTTCCACGGATCGAGCACGGTGGTCACCGTGGTCCAGTACAACAGGCCCGTGATCCCGTACTGCCGGTTGATCCAGGTGGGCACACGGTAGACGATCATCGGGCGGTCGATGTGCCAGTAGGGCGGGTCGAGGTCCTTGACCTGGTCGTACTGCGGGTGATACCGCGGTGCCCGCTGCACCAGTGCCGTGTACGACCAGACCTCGTCGCCCCCGGCGATCTTCGCCGCGATCGTCCCCCGGTCGATGAACGCCCAGAGCGGGCACCAGACGTCCACCGCCGGGTCGACGTCGGGCCAGTCCGCTTCGTGTGGGTACGTCTGCTCGACCACGAGGCACTTCGCCTCGGGGACCGCCTCGTGGACGATCTCCGCCAGCACGAGCACCTGCTCGTAGTTCTCCGGCAGGTTCGGCTCGTCCCACAGATAGACGTACGCCCGATCCTGCCAGCCGTTCTGCTTGAGATAGTCGTAGTACCCGCGGTAGTACCGCGCGGCCTTCTCCCGCTCTTCCGACGAGACCCGCTTGTAGTCGGGCTCCGTCGCCGAAACCGGCAGCCGGCCGAACGGCGCCCTGGGGATCTCGAAATCGGTCACGTGCAGCTCGGCGACGAACTTCTTGAGCGCCTCGTGTCGCTCGGGCACGATCGTCAACGAGCCGTCCTTGCCGACCTCGGGCAACAGGTGATCCGGAATCGGTGGGTTGAGGCGATGCTCGACCATCGCCCGGCAATAGCGCATCTCGATCTGGCGGAACTCCTCGGAGCCGCGGTCGACGTCGAAGTCGCGGGCAACGTTGCGGAAGCTGCCGAAATGGTTCTTGTGCGTCGGCCCGTCGGGGAGGGCGAAATCCCAAACGGTCAGCGTCACCGGGATCTCGGCCGAAATACCTCCGCGTGCCCGAACGCGGAACGTCCCCTGGTAGACGCCCGCCGGAGCGTCCTTCGGCACGTGGACGTCGACCCAGATCGGCTGGTTCTGCCCTCGGAAGACGTCGAACGGCAGGGCGAACATGTCATGGCCTTGCAAGGTCGACGGTCCGCCCCATCGCTCCTGGACCCGGCGTCGCGGCTCGATCGGCTCGCCGGTGATCGGATTCACCAGCGGGACGAGCGGGTCGGCATAGAGGCCCGGCGGGAGCTCCGCCCGGGACGTCGACCTCCTCACCCGAACGTATTCCTCCCGATACAGCTTGAGGTGTTCTCTGGCGATCTTCGCCCCGTTCGGGCCGACGAGGTCGCTGATCTCCGCCGCGATCACTTGGACGTTCTCGTCGAGCGCTGCGACGACGACCTGGAACGACTCCCACTCGTTGCGGGCCGCTTCGATCTCCGCCTGCGCCGGGCCGAAGGGCTCTTGATCCTGGCCGATCCGCTCCATGGCGTTGAGCACGGTCAGGCGGATCGCCCCTTGCTCCTCGGCGGCGTGGGCCCGCGGGCCGGCGACGGCCACAAGAGCGGTCAGAAGAAGCAGCGTGGGGTTTCTCATTCTCTCGGCTCCTTGGAGTGGTCGTCGGGATATCAAGCTTGGAATCTCACCGATCAGGGGATCCTCTTCACCAGCGTGAGCATCACCGCACGCACGTCCATGACCTGCGCGCCCGGCACCTCGAGCGCCCGCAGGGCCAGCTCGCCCCGGCCCTTTTCCAAGCGGAGCGTGCCCAGGCGGAGGGGCCGGAAGTCCTTGACGTACGACTCGCCGCCCCGGTCGACGCGGTCGAACTCGGCGCCGACCAGCGGTGGGTCGTGCGCCTGGGCTACTTTGCCTTGCACGCGGCTTCCCCGGAAGCTCAGCTCGACGGTCGAGCCGACGTCGTCCTTCGGGCAGGTGTAGTAGACCACCGCTTCGTAGTCGCCGCTTGTGGCCACCTCCACGTCCCACGTGATTTTGTCTTCGGTGCTCGTCCAGTTGGTGAAATAGGAGCAGTTCGGGGCCCGCGAGCTGCGCTGGACGTTGCCGAAGGGGACGCCGTCGCGGGCCGGGAGCGGCGTGGCCGGGAACTCCGGATGGCCGACCGGGAAGGGGCGATCGTCCTGGGCGATGTTCGGCAGGACCTCCTCTCGCCACCGGGCAACCGCCGCGGCCAGCTTCGCCGTCGGCTCCGGCTCCTTCTTGGAGACGTCCCGATCTTGTCCCGGATCGGTTGTCATGTCGAACAGCTTGCCCGACTGATCGAGCCGATGCTGCTGCGTTCGGACGCTCACACGGCCCCGCCAATGGGAGAAGATCATCCGATCGGGCCAATCGTCGGCGGTGCCGAGAAGAAGCGGCTTGACGCTCTTGCCGTCGAGCGGCTTCGCGCCGACGATCGGGACGCCGGCGCAGTCGGCCAGCGTGGGCAGGAGGTCGATCGCGCCGGCGATCTGGGGGACCTTGGTTCCCGGCCTGACGTGGCCCGGCCATCGCATGAGACAGGGCACGCGCACGCCCCCTTCGTCGGTCGAGCCTTTGCGCCCCTTCATCCCGTCGTTCCATCGCCAACTGTTGGGCCCGTTGTCGCTGAAGTAGACGACGATCGTGTTGTCGGCGAGCCCGAGCTCGTCGAGCTTCGCGAGAACACGCCCGACGTTCCAGTCGATGTTTTCGCACATCGCCAGCGCGCATCGCGTCGTGGCAAGGTCCTCCTTGTCGACGTCGCGGTGCCGCATCTTGATGGGGGCGTCCTTGAACTTCGCGTAGAAGCGGTCGGGCACCTGGAACGGCGAGTGGGGCGTGTTGTAGGGCAGATAGCAGAAGAAGGGGCGGCTCTTGTTCTCGTCGATGAACGCCAGGGCGTGGTCGGTCAGATCGTCGATGATGAACCCTTTGCCCCTAACGAGCTCCCCGTTGTGCTCCAGGATCGGATCGAAGTACTGCCCCCAGTGGCCGGAGCAGAAGCCGTAGTATTCGTCGAACCCCCGGGCGTTCGGGTGGTAGGGGTGCTGCGTGCCGTTGTGCCATTTGCCGAAGGCGGCGGTTGCGTACCCGGCGGCCTTGAAGGTGTCGCCGATCGTCTTCTCGTCGAGGTTGAGCCGTTCGGCCCCGGTGCTCACGCCGTGCACGCCGCCCCGGGGATGATAGCGGCCGGTGAGGAACTCGGCCCGGGTCGGGGCGCAGACCGAGCAGACGAAGAAGCGGTCGAAGATCGCCCCGTCGCGGGCCAGGGAGTCGATATTGGGCGTTTCGAGGTTGACGTTGCCGTGGACGCTGAGATCGCCCCAGCCCTGGTCGTCGGCCAGAACGACCACGACGTTCGGCCGCTCGTTCGACGCGAGAACGACCGCGGCCCCGAGCGCGACCCAGGTGGCGACTGCGGCGGGAAGCACGGCTTTCCATCGATGGACACAGTTCATGGCCGGCCTTTCTGTTGAGTGATGCACTTGATAGCGCGGCCGGGGATTGCCCGGCCCACGGGTGGCCGAATGCACGCCACGCTTCAGGATCATCATTATCCTTTCCGGCTCCCGGTCCTGCAAGGGTTCGACTGGTCGCCGAACACATGGCCCGTTCCAGGGAAGCTGCAACCAATGCCGGTAGTCCACACCAACCCGAGACGCGAGCGACCGGCCTGATAGGGTTAAGGGGCCATCCGACGGATGGGGCTCGGGCCGCAGGCCCGTCGGACTTGCCAAATCGGCCGTCGCCGACGATAATGCTCCGTTGCGATCGAAGCGGGGCGTCGTTTCTCGGGTGGTAGCGGCCATGCCGGATCGGATCATTGCCATCGGAGACGTCCACGGCTGCTCGGCGGCGATGGACGCCGTGCTGGCGGCCGTCGATCCGCGCCCGGGCGATACCGTCGTCGCGCTGGGCGACTACGTCGACCGGGGCCCGGACACGCGGGGCGTGCTCGATCGGCTGATCGCGCTGGGCGAGCGATGTCGGCTGGTGCCCATCCTGGGAAACCACGACGAGATGCTCTTGGACATCGTCTCCCTCCGCCCGTCTCTCCTGTCCGGCTGGCTCTCTTTCGGCGGCGACGCCACGCTGGCCTCCTACGGCTGCACCAGCCCGGAAGGGATCCCCGAGGAGCACATCGCCTTCCTGCGGAGTTGCGTCTCTTGGCACGAGACGGACGGGCACTTCTACGTCCACGCCAGCTACCTGCCGCGCAAACCGCTCAACAAGCAGCCGCTCGACGTGCTCCGGTGGGAATCGATCCGGGACAACGTCCCGGGCCCGCACCGCTCGGGCAAGGTGGCCGTGGTCAGTCACACGTCGCAGAAGACCGGCGAGGTCCTCGACCGGGGCCATCTCGTCTGCATCGACACCTGGGTCTACGGCGACGGCTGGCTCACGGCCCTGGACGTCGACAGCGGCCGGCTCTGGCAGGCCGACAAGACCGGGCGGATGCGGGAGCAGTAGGGGGGTGACGGGGTGACACGGTGAGCGGGTGACGCGGTGACAAGGTGACGGGGTGAAGGTGAAGGGGTAAATGTGGAGTGGTAAATGTGGAGGAGGTGAAGTGACGGTACGGTAAGGGGGTGACACGGTGAGAGGGTGACGGACCTTGTCACCCCCTCACCTTGTCACCCGTCGAGCCTTCCTGAGGCGCAGTTCCTAAGCATGAAGGAGACCAACCATGTTCCGGCAGCTTTTCTCACGACGGTTCGCGCTTCAAGCGGTCGCGCTCACGGTCGCCTTGGCGGCGCTGGGCGCCGTGCCGTTTGCCCAGGCGGCGCCTGCCGAGCGGCCCAACGTGATCCTGGTGATCACCGACGACCAGGGCTACGGCGACGTGGCGGTGCACGGGAACACGATGATCCAAACGCCCAACCTCGACAAGCTCTACGCCGAGAGCGTGCGCCTGACCGATTTCCACGTCGATCCCACCTGCTCGCCCACGCGGTCGGCCCTGATGTCGGGCCGCTACTCGACGCGGACCGGCGTCTGGCACACGATCATGGGCCGCTCGCTGATGAGCCCCGCCGAGGTCACGCTGGCCGAGGTGTTCGCCGCGGGCGGGTACCGGACGGGCATGTTCGGCAAGTGGCACCTGGGCGACAACTTCCCCTGCCGCCCGCAGGACCAGGGCTTCGACGAGGCCTTCTACCACGGCGGGGGCGGCGTGGGCCAGGGCCCCGACTACTGGGGCAACGACTACTTCGACGACACCTACTTCCGCAACGGCAAGCCGGAGAAGGCCACCGGCTACTGCACCGACGTCTGGTTCGCCGATGCCCTGCGGTTCATCGAGAAGAACCAAGACCGCCCGTTCTTCGTGTATCTCTCCACGAACGCCCCGCACGGTCCGTACCTGGTCGCCGAGGAGTATTGGAAGCCGTACGCCGAAAAGGGCGTGCCCGACGCGATGGCCCATTTCTACGGGATGATCACCAACATCGACGAGAACATGGGCGAGCTGGTGTCGAAGCTGGATGCGTGGGGGCTCGAGGAGAACACGGTCCTCGTCTTCATGACCGACAACGGCACGGCCGCCGGCGCGGGACGCGGCCGCAAGGAGCCCGGCACGTGGAACGGATTCAACGCCGGGATGCGGGGCGCCAAGGGCTCGGAGTACGACGGCGGGCATCGCGTGCCGCTGTTCATCCGCTGGCCCCGGGGCGGGATCGGCGGGGGCCGCGACGTGGATCAGCTCACCGCGCACGTCGACGTCCTCCCGACGCTCGCCGATCTGTGCGGGCTCACGCGCCCCGACGGCCCGCCGCCGGACGGCAAGAGCCTGGCGCCCCTTTTGAAAGGGGACGCGAGCGGCTGGCCCGAGCGGACGCTGTTCGTCCACTCACAGCGCATCCCGTACCCCGAGAAGTGGCGCAAGTGCTCGGTGATGACGGAGCGATGGCGATTGGTCGGCGGGAAGGAGCTCTACGACATCGAGGCCGATCCGGGCCAGAAGCGCGACGTGGCCGCCGAGCAGCCCGAGGTGGTCGGAAAGCTCACGGCCGCGTACGAGGGCTGGTGGCAAAGCCTGTCGGATGTTTTCGATGAGTTCGTTTACATCGGCATCGGCTCCGAGGCCGAGCCGGTCACGCGGCTCGTGTCCCACGACTGGCACCCGCCGGATCAGCGCCTGTCGCCCTGGAATCAAGGGCAGGTGCGTTCGGGGATGATTGGCAACGGCTACTGGTCGATCGAGGTCATGCAGCCCGGCCGGTACGAGTTCGAGCTTCGCCGCTGGCCGGACCACGTCGACGAGTCGATCGAGGCGACCGCGGCCCGACTGAAGATCGCCGACGTAGAGGTCTCCCAGCCCGTACCGCCCGGGGCCACCAAGAGCACGTTCACCGTCCCGCTCCAGCCGGGCAAGACCCGGCTCCAAACGTGGCTCACCCTGCCCGACGGCCGAGAGCGCGGGGCATACTTCGTGTACATACGCCGGGTGGAGTAGCGGGGGGGAGCGGGTGTTACCAGGGCCGCGCGGGCGTCGGTCCGGAAACCACGTCGACCAAAGCGAACGGGTGCCTTGCGAATGCCCCACTAGATGGGCTTCTTGGCACAAGCACACCAAATTGAGTGTTTTTCTAGCTCGAAAACTCCCTACGGCCCCCTTGCAGCGTTCGCGGCTCGGAGGAAAATGGGGGCGTGGGGACGTCGGCATATGCGGGCGAAGCCTAGAGGGGAATTCCGGTTCGGGGAGTCCGCAGACCGAGCTTCCTCTCTCATCGAGCCCTTCTCTGCTGGAAACGCGACCTATTCACATAAGCACCGTCAGGAAGGATTCGGTCTACTTTCTTCTTCCGTGAGCGTAACGCCCAGCCGGTCGGCCACGTGAGACGGAACACCTCGGTGCCATCGGCCTATCCGCGTCTCGAAAGAGGGGAGAGCCATGGCCGACAATTCCGAGCCCACCCGCCGCACGCCCGCCTCCGCGGCCATCTGGCCCGGCGTCTTCGCGGTCATGGCCGCGGTGTTCGCCTGCCTGGCCTACAAGCCTCCGTTGGAGACGGCGCGGCCGGAAGTCCTCTCGCCGTCTGGATTGGGCCCCCGGACGGTCTCCGACGTCGGCGCAGTTCATGCCCGACTCTGGCAAGATCCGCTGGAGGCGGCCTATCAGGACTTCGGGCGACGTGCGGAAGCTGTCGCGAAAGGCTACGTGCCGCCACCACCACTCGGCGAGATACAGCCAGGCCGCTTCAGGAAGATCGTGCAGGATTCTTTGGACTTCCGGGGTGGCAACGGGAAGCTCTTGTTCGTGCCGGTTCTGCTGCCGGGCGGTCCCTACGCGGAGGACAAGGAGACCCGGATGCGGATCCGTTACGCGGTCCTGGCTGCGCTGGGGACCTGCCACTACAGGCTGTCCCTTGGCACGAGAATGAGTTACATGAACGTCCCGGTAAAGACGTATTACGGTGTTCTGGGCGACAAGAAGTTGCGGTATTTGGGAGATCAGATCGACGAACCACTGACGATCCCGGTCAAGATCTACCGTCCGGATCTCGTCAGACGCCGTGGTCATGACAAGCAGAAACCGTTCGGCGGCGTTCTCATCTGCTGGCTGGATCAGGGGCAACTGGGCGATCGCCCTCTTTCGGTCATCCTCCAGCTCTACCAGCGCCTTTTTCCCGAGTCGGATCGGGATCGAAAGGACGAGCGAGACGAGAATGTGATTGGAGTGGCCGTTCTGGGCCCGACGGGTTCTGACGCGTTGAATGGCATGTTGCTGGAAGACCGGAACTGGGCGGAAGCAGGCTTCAACTTTGGCTTGTTCCCGGAAGGAACGAAGGTGTTTTCGCCACGGGCTACGGTCTGGCCGGACGTCGTCGACGTACCGAAGGAATCGCTGGGACCCGAGGGAGCGTTCGCGTTGCGGAGATGTAACGCGCAACTGGTACGGACAATCGGTACCGATTACGACCTGTTCGCCGCGCTCAGGCAAGAACTGGCGCTCCGCGGTGCGTGGCCCAAGCGAGAGAAGTCGAGCAACCACATCGTTGTGATCACCGAGCGGGATACGCTCTACGGCCGGGCCATTCCTGCGATCTTTCGCAGGGAGGGCGTTCCGGCCGCGAATCTACACGTGTTCGAGTACCTCCGCGGCCTCGACGGGGCCATCCCGGCAGAGAAGACGCAGAAGGACAGAGCAAACGGCAATCGCACCGCCGCGGCAAGGGGGCGATCCGAACCAGCCGAAGAGGAGGCAACGGAAGGGCGCGCTCAGCTCGATTACCTCCGCCGCCTGGAACGACAACTCGTCCGGCTCGACGAGGATCTCCGGCGTCTCGACGGAGGGCGAATCAAGGCAATCGGCGTGCTGGGAACCGATTTCTACGACAAGCTGCTCGTTCTCCGCGCCCTTCGCAAGCGGTTTTCTCGCGTCCGGTTCTTCACCACCGACCTGGATGCCGGATTCAACCATCAAGAGGAAATCGACTACACGCGGAACCTCCTGGTTGCGTCTCACTTCGGACTGGGCCTGCACCGCGACTTGCAGCGCGACGTGCCCCCTTTTCGCGACAGCTACCAAACCTCCGTCTTCTTCGCCACACTCCTGGCGCTGGAGGATCCGGAAGCCGGCGAAGCCCTCTCGGGCGTCAAGCGTTCGGACCCTTGGGACTTGGAAAAGACGCATCCCCGCAACAGCGACCCGAAGATGTACCTCGAACCGCTGGTGTTCGAGATCGGCAGGCGAAGCGCGTACCAGCTTACGAAGACCGGTGGAGACTCGGAGTCCGAGCCGACCAGCGAGGAAAGCGACGACGGGTCGGAGACTTCCGTGAGCGTAAGCGCGAAGGTCCACCCGGCCAGCCCCCGGGAACACCCGTGGCTGTCTTCCGGCTGGAGGCCGTTTTACCTGCTCGGCGCTCTGGCGGGTATCATGATCTGCCTTGCTCTGCTCAACGCCTCTGCGCAGAAGGTGGTATCGGCCCTGTGGGCGGCGATCCGTGGAAGCCTGGTGGAGGTTCTCTGGCTTGCTCAACTGCATCGATCTGCCTGGCTCGAGGACGTGGCGAGGCGCGGCCTCGAGACGGGCGGCTCGCCGTGGCTCTGGAAATCGCTGGATTTCGTGGCAGCTAAATGGAACGCGCTGGCGTGTCGGATCGAGCGCGAGCGGAAGGCTCGCGAGCGGTTCGCCGTGGGGCTCTTCTTCGCCGCGGCCGCGCTGGTCGCGCTGATTGTCTTCGATCATTTCCGCGTGAAAGGTGAGCCCTTCTCGGTGTTGGAAGGGATCAGCATCTGGCCTTCCACGCTGCTCCGGCTGCTGGCCGTGGTCCTGGCGATCTTCTACTTCTACAAAGGGTGGCGAGATCTGGAAAGGAATCACACGGACATTTGTCGCGAGCTTTTCGGGTTCCCGAAGGAGGATGAGTCGGCTGGGCCTTCCGAACCCGCGAAGTCAGAATACCGCCAATTCTGGACGAAGCTCAGCGACCTGGAGTTGATTTCGCCTTACCTACGAGGCGGTTTGGCTCCTTGGTCCCGCACGCTGATTGGTCGCTCGCACCTGCTGAAGTGGCCGGCCGACGCCGAGAGGATGTCCATCAAGACCCTGTATCGCCAGTACTTCCGGAGGGGCCGGCTGAGCCAACGCCGCCTGCGCGTCGGGGCTCTAACGGCGTTCTACCTCGCGTTCGGCCTGTCGCTTTTCCGGATGACCAATCTACCCAACATGCCGTCCCGAGGCGACCTCTCGGCCATGGTGGGGTGGGGCGTCCTCTTCGCGGCAGTGGTTCTCATGATCACCCTTGTCTTCTTCGTGCTCGATGCGACCGAGTTGTGTCGCCGGTTCGTTCGCAAGCTGGCCAAGGAAACCTACGGTTGGCCGTCCCGAGGAATGGCACAGATCTCCGGCGCCCGGGGATCGGTTGATCGGGAAAGCCTTCGCGAGCTCCTGGCGATTCGTCTGATCGCGCATCGGACCAACGTCGTCGAGAAGCTGATGTACGGCCCGTGCATGGTGATCCTGTTCGTGGTTCTCTCCCGGCACCGCGTTTTCGACTACTGGGACTGGCCTTGGCCGCTGATTCTACTGATTGCGTTGAACCTCAGTGCAGCAGTGTACTGCGCTTTCTCCCTCCGAAATCGGGCGCAGAAGGCCCGCCGGGACGTCCTCGAGCGCCTCGACGGCCAACTGGCCCACGCCGTGGGAACGGGAGAGGCGCGCCGGGCGGAACAGATCCGGCAGATCATCCGAGAAGTCACCGAAGAAAACCGCGGGGCCTTCAGTCCGTGGGCGAAGAATCCAATTCTCGGGGCCCTGGCGTTGCCCGCAATCGGTGGGGTGGGAGGACTCCTCTTCATCGAGCGATTCCTGTCGTTGTTGCCGTGATCGACTCACGAGAGGGGTTTCCTCAGAATCGCTCGCCAAGGAATCCCGGTCGGAGACGCTCGCACCGAGGGCGAGGAGTTGAGGAATGACCGCGCGCGTCCTCTTGGGCGCGTCTTCCGTCACGTTGTCGTCGCGCGAAACGGCTACTCCCGTTTCACCAGCCGCTCGGCCAGAAACTGGTGGTCTTTGCTGAACAGCCGGAGATAGCTGGAGAGGACCGCGGAGCAGGCCCCCAGCGACGCTCCCGCGGCAACCAGGAACATGACGACGATCTGATACATCACCGCCTGAAACGGCTCCACGCCGCCGAGAATCTGCCCGGTCATCATGCCGGGCAGGTTGACCAGGCCGACGATCATCATCCGGTTGATCAGGGGAATCATCCCGGTGCGCACGGCCCGTTGGATGGCTTCGTGGGCGGCCTCCCAGCGGGTGGCCCCGAGGGCGAGGAGCGTTTCGACCTGGTCGCGTTTCGTGTCCAACTCTTCGCCCAGGCGATCGAGACCCAGGGAAATGCCGTTGAGCGTGGTGCCCAGGATCATCCCCAGAAGCGGGATCGCGTATTGCGGCATGTACCACTTGTCGGGCCGGATGATTCCCAGAAGCGCAACGGCGGCGATCAGCCAAGAGCTGGCCCCCATGGCGACGATGCTGTCGGCCCAGATCCCGCGGTAGCGATAGCCGGTCCTTCGCACGGCCGCCCCGGCCGCGATGAGCGTCATCACCAGCATCAGGGCCGTGACCACGTACCACGGCCGGCCGGGAAAGAAGATCCACTCCAAGACGAGCCCGATGAGCAGGAGCTGGACCACGGTGCGAATCGACGCCACCAGCAGTCGCCGTTCGAGGCCCAGCTTCAGCATCAGGGAAACCGCGCCGTTGAGGAGAATCAGCCCGGCCGCCAGAACGAGCTGCCACGGGCCGAGGAGAATCAGTTCGTTTTCCTGCATCGCGGAGTCCCCATTCGGTGTGCCGTCGGGGGTGGATCCCTGCGCCGGCTACCACGGTCCGTCCGTCAACCGCCCGTCCTCGACGGCGAGGCTGCGACGGGTCATGCGGCGGGCTTGCTCCTGGTCGTGGCTCACCCAGAGGAAAGCCCGGCGCTGGGGCGCCTCGTCGACCCGGCCGGAGATCAACTCCTCGACGGCGGCGGCGGTCTGGGCGTCCAGCGCGGCCGTCGGCTCGTCGAGCAACAGCATCGCCGGATCGAGCTGAATCGCCCGCACCAGCGCCGCCACCTGCATCTCGCCGCCGGAGAGATCGCGAATCCGCTTGTCGAGGAACGATCCGTCGCGGCCCAAGTGCCTGAGGTGATCGAGCACGCGATCCCGGTCGAAGCGGCGTCCGCGGTGAGCGCGGAAGGCGAAGGGGCTTTCGAGCGCCGCCTCGACCGTGTCTCGGGCGAAGGCCGGCCGCTGGTGCAGGTAGATGGCTTGGCGGCGGAACGCGGGGATCAGGTCTCGGCGAACGACCTCCCCCTGCCAGCGGACCTCGCCGGAGTCGACTGGGTCCAGCAGAACCAACGCCCGCATAAGCAGCGTCTTCCCCGACCCGGAAGGCCCCACCAGGGCGATCCGCTCGCCGGGACGGACTTGAAGGGAAACGTCCTCAAGAAGGCATCGTCGGCGGTCCGGGTGACGGCGGCAGATCGCGCGAGCTTCGAGAAGTGCGTTGGTTGACATCGTGGACGCCGGGCGCCTGGGCGCGTCGAAGACCGCGTGATCGCCGCTGACTGCCACACCGGGTCGATGTCGACCCGCTCGGTGCCTTTGTGCGGTGCCACGGAGGCCGCCGTCGTGGCACGAGCGACCGCTTCGCCGCCCTCCCCGTGGGACGCTCAAGGACATAGCGTATCCTCGGATGGGAGTCGCGTCAAACGCCGTGCCGCGGCAACGTGCCGTGGCCGAAGCGAATCCCTCCGGGAGATCCCGGGCAGGGCGCTGGATGCGGTCGACACCAACCGGATGATCCCGTTTCGTGCTGAAGACGCGCTCGCTTTCCCGTGCTCGCCCCCCGCGAGGGGAAGCCGGACGCGAGCGAGGTGACCCACGCCCGGCCACCAGGGCCGGCTTCGAGGCCCGTCTCAACCGCGGGGCCGATGAATCCCGCAAGCTGCTCCCGATTGCCTCACACAATTAATCTTTACTGGCAATCTGACATTTGGTATCCTTTGGGTTGGCGGGGCCGTACTTGGTTGCCGATTTGGGCGAGCCGGGACGGCCTCACGTGCCTTCGTGCATGCGAAGGCGGAGTCTTTTTCTAAACGCTTTGCGTTTGGAGAAGGGCGCAACGGTGATCACCAACGCAACCAGGGGAGAAGTTGGCGATGGCGATTACGTACGAAGTAAGCGAGGACGGCAGTTTCGTTCACACCAAAGTGATTGGGGAGTACACCGAGGAGGATCTCGTATGCCATAGAATGGCGCTTGTATCGGATTCCCGAATCAAGCCGGGTTTCGGGCAGCTAACCGACCTGACTGGGGGAGTGGCCTCGGGGATAACAGAAGAGTCGCTTGCCAGAATCGCGAAAATCGCCGAGGCGCACCCTGACAAGTTTCAGGGAGCACGCTATGCCATTGTGGCCCAGAAGTCGAAAGACTTTGAGTTGGCCAAGCTCTTCGAGAGGATCTACGGTGGCCCGGCCAACGTGATCGTCTTCTACAACCTGGACATCGCCAAAACGTGGCTCGGCTGCAAGACGGAGCTGGAGGCCGGCGGCCCCCGTCCCCCGTGAATCTCGGTGTGACCTGGGCGCGCGTGTCCGCTCGACCGCCGCGAGCTCAGGCCGATTCCTGAGGCATCAAAGGTTCTCCGGCAGCTCCCACGGCGCACGCATCCCGCGGCTGAGCATCGCGTTGGCCTCGTCGTCGCCGAGGAACGTCTCTTCCACGGGGTCCCATCGCAAGGGGCGGCCGAGCCAGCGGGCGATGTTGCCGAGGTGGCACGCGGTGGCCGCGCGGTGGCCGACCTCCACGTCGCAGGTGAGCCCGTGGCGCGTCCGCACGCACTGGAGCCACTGCCGCGTATGAATGGGGGCCGTAGCGCCCGGGAAGAGGGCCGGTTCGTTCGGCGGCGCCCCGTTGCCCAGCTCCGGCGGGTCGTAGGTGGCCACGCCGCAGGCGACCGTGATCGTGCCCTCCTCGCCCACGAAGATCGCGCCGCCCTGCGGGGCATCGTCGAACTTAAGAACGACGCCGTCCGGATAGAGGTATTCGAGCGGGCAGGTGAGCCCCTCGCCGAGCGGCTTGACTTCGCGGGGTCCGCCTGCGTCCATGCCCAGGCCGTATTGCACGAGGTCCATCCCGTGCGCGCCCCAGGAGGTGAGCATCCCGCCCGACCAGGGCTTGAAGGCCATCCAGCCGAACGAGTCGCGCATGCGCGAGCCGTTGTAGATCTTGGAGTGGAAGGGACGCTCGGCCGACGGCCCGAGCCACGTCGGCCAGTCGAGCCCCTCGGGGACCGGCTCGGCGCCGAGGTCGCAGTCGCGCGGCGTGCGGTTGTTGGTGACGTGCACCTCGCGGAGCTTGCCCAGGCGCCCGGCGCGAACGAACTCGCACGCCCGAATCGCCGCGGGGATCGACCGCTGCTGCGGGCCGACCTGGAAGATCGTGTTGTAGCGCCGGGCAGCGTCGACCATCGCCCGGCCTTCCCGCACGGTGAGCGAGAGCGGCTTGTCGCAGAACACGTCCTTGCCGGCCTGGCAGGCGTGGATCGCCTGAAGGGCGTGCCAGTGGTCGGGCGTGGTGATCACCACCGCGTCGACGTCCTGGTTGTCCAGAAGCTCGCGGTAGTCGCCGTAGGTGGCGTAGTCGTGCCCTTCGGCGACCCGGGCCACGCGCCGGGCATCGACGTCGCAGACGGCCACGATTTGGGCGTCGTCGGGCAAGTGGTGCAGGATGTGATTGCCGCGCGCGCCCAGCCCGATGTAGCCCACGCCGATCCGGTCGTTCGCCCCAGCGCTCCCGGACCTGGCCAACACGCCGCCGGGGACCAGGTAGGGAACGGCCAGCGCAGCCGAGGCGGCCTTCCCCATCAGGCGGAAGAAACGCCGTCGCGACGTCCGACAGGATCGATCCATGGGTAAGTCTCCCTTCCGCAGTGGGTGCCGCCCCGTTTCCGCGCGATTCGGACCTTGCGCCGTGGAAGTCTAACACGGCCCGATCCGGTTGGCAAACTCCCCCGCCGGCGCTCGCTTTCACGGCCGCGCAAGGGCCGACGTGCGACACCTCCTAACAGCCCGTTGAAGAAGCAGTCCCTCGCCGACTTGGGTGCCACTGCTGGCTTGCCCAGCAGTGATTTTGGTGCGAATTTGTACAGCACTGCTGGGCAAGCCAGCAGTGGCACCTTTTTTTCAACGGGCTGCTAACGCTTGCCGAAGCAGGTGATGCTGCCGTCCTCGGCGGCGAGGTAGAGGCGCCCGCGCGCGGCCGCGGCGCCGTTGAACACGGGCGGGGACGGCACCGCGTGCTCGGCGAGCTTCTCGCCGGAAGCCGCGTCGAAGACGCACACCAGCCCGCCCTTGCGCCCCTCGAAGGCACCCAGCGGGTCCTTGGGATCGACGACGTCCGGCGGACCGGCGACGAACAGGCGCCCGGCGGCGAGGACCATCGCCCGAATCCGCACGCGAATTCGCTCCGCCCAGGCGTTCTGCTCCCCCTGCATGTTCTTGGCGAAGAGCAGGTAGCCCTGGCTGGCCGGGGTGAAGAACACCGTGGGATCGAGGCCGCGGAGGCTGTCGAACATCCGCACGCAGTAGACGGCCTGGTCGTCGTGGACGACGAGCCGCCCGTAGTTCGATCCCTCGCCGAACGTCCAGGGCACCCGCTTGAAGTAGCTGTCTTCCAGGAAACCGGCCTTCGTCTGGAGCGAGGGCCGGGCGTTTTGGGGCTTCAGTTCCGCGTCGAACGCGACGGAGCGCATGTAGATGCAGGAGCCGTCGCCCATCAGGATATCGGGCAGCGACCCCATCGGGAGCTTGAAATTCTCTTGGTAGGGGCCCTTGGGTTCCTGGGGTGAACCACCGGGCTGCGGACGGAC
>Ga0307378_10003172_pt1 | contig 24265 bp, 21 predicted proteins | sample UN1MG_FD_202238 | JGI IMG/M metagenome (GOLD analysis project Ga0307378, IMG submission 202238) | Soil microbial communities from Risofladan, Vaasa, Finland - UN-1 | ecosystem: Environmental > Terrestrial > Soil > Coastal area > Acid sulfate soil | place: Finland: Risofladan, Vaasa | collected...
GGTGTGGCAGGCGCGCGGCTACGACATCAGCAACGTGACCTTCATGGCCACCGACTCGGGGTGGCTCGTCATCGACCCGCTGACCACCGAAGCGACGGCGGCTGCGTGCCTCGACCTGGCCAACACGACGCTCGGCGAGCGTCCGGTGCACGCCGTCATCTACACCCACAGCCACGTCGACCACTACGCCGGCGTCGGCGGGGTGACGACGGCAGAGGCCGTCGCGGCAGGTGACGTACGGATCATCGCTCCCGACGGGTTCATGGAGGAGGCGATCTCGGAGAACGTGACTGCCGGACCGATCATGCAGCGGCGGGCGCTCTACCAGTTCGGTCCGTTGCTGCCGCCCGGTCCGCGAGGGCACGTCGACTGCGGGCTCGGGATGGCGATGCCGATCGGAACCGGCGGGTTGATTCCTCCGACCGAGACCATCACCGAGACCGGCGAGGAGCTCACCGTCGACGGACTCCGCATCGTCTTCCAGAACACCCCCGAAGCCGAGGCGCCGTCGGAGATGAACTTCTTCTTCCCCGACAAGCGCCTGCTGTGCATGGCCGAGAACTGCACCCACACGTTGCACAACCTCTACCCGATCCGCGGTGCGCAGGTCCGTGACGCCATCGCCTGGAGCAAGTACATCCAGGAAGCGTTGACGATGTGGGGCGACGACACCGACACCATGTTCGCCAGCCATCACTGGCCGCGCTTCGGGGGCGACGACGTCCGGGCCTTCCTGACGCTGCAGCGCGACGTGTATCGGTGGATGCACGACCAGACGCTCCGGCTCGCGAATCGGGGCCTCACCCCTGACGACATCGCCGACCGGCTGCAGCTGCCGGACTGTTTCTCGTCGCAGTCGCACGTGCAGGGCTACTACGGCACCGTGTCGCACAACGTGCGGTCGGTCTACAACCGCTACCTCGGCTGGTACGACGGCAACCCGTCCCACCTGCACCCGCACCCTCCGGCAGCGGCGGGTTCGCGATACGTCGAGATGATGGGCGGCGCGGACGAGGTCGTACGCAGGGCTCGCGAGTACTTCGACGCCGGCGACTATCGCTGGGTGGCCGAGGTCTTGAATCACGTGGTGTTCTCGGACCCCGACAACATCGAGGCCCGCCGGCTCTCGGCCGACGCCATGGAGCAGCTGGGCTACCAGACCGAATCGGCCACGTGGCGCAACGCCTACCTGTCCGGAGCATCCGAGCTCCGTCACGGCTCGGTGAACCTCGGCCGCCTGATGCCGCACCGGACGTCGAGCTCGATGAACGCCGAGCAGGTCATCGAGATGCTGGGGGTGAGGTTCGACCCCGACCGGTTCCGACCGACCGCACAGATCATCATCGAGTTCTCCGACCTCGGTGAGACCCATCTGCTCGGAGTGAGCAACTGTGCGATCCATCACGTCGCTGACCCCGAATTCGGACTGGTCGATGCGGCCGACGTGGCGGTGCGCCTGACCAAGGCCGCGCTCGTCGATCTCGGGTTCAATGCCGAGAACCACGCCGACCACCTCGAAGCCGGTGACCTCGAGATCACCGCCGGTGACGGCGAGGTCTTCAAGGGATTCCTCGCCGCACTCGAGGTCGTCATGACGCCGTCGCTCATCGAGCCCCAACGAGAGCTGTAGCTGGTCCGATCGGCTGAATCGTCTGCTCGGCCGCGGGACCTTGTGCTCTGTTCGTGCGATCGCCTTGCGACGACGCTTGGGTCAATGACAACTGAAACCGATGTCACGGCCAGGCCGAACCGACGCAAGGTGCTCGCCGGTCTCGGCGTCGCCGCCGTCGCCATTCCCGCCTGCTCGACAGGAACCGGAAGTGTCAACCAGACCGGGGGTGATGTGTCTGATGCCTACTTCGCGGCTCGATCACGGGTGCCCGGATCGATCCTTCCCGAGTTGACCCCGAAGGCGCAGATGGAGCTGGCGCCGACCCGCGAGGTGCACACCTCGTACGCCCCCGAGGTGCCACCCGCCATCGATCGGGCCGATCAGCGCATCGTCGGGGTCGACCTCCAGGTACTCGAGGGAGTCTGCCCCCTCGATCCGGAGAACGACGTGTCGACGCTGATGTGGGGCTACCGCGTCGCCGGCGACGACGTCACATGCGGGAGCCCGGGACCGATCCTGCGAGGCCGCGTGGGCGATGTGGCGCGCATCTCGCTCGAGAACCTCGAGGGCAACCAGCACCCCCACAACATCGACTTCCATGCGGTGACCGGTCAGGGAGGCGGTGCCGCAGACCTGACGGTCGCGCCGGGCGAGACGGCATCGATCGAGGTCCGGCTTCTGTACCCGGGCGCATTCATGTACCACTGCGCCTTCGGCGACGTGCCCGAACACATCGCCAAGGGCATGGTGGGTATGTTCATCGTCGATCCCGAGGTCCCGCTCGCGCCGGTCGACCACGAGTGGGCTGTCATGCAGTCCGAGTGGTACGTCGGAGAACCGGGTGCCAATGGCGAGGCGCAGTTCGACCGCGCCGCACTCGAACTCGAAGAGCCTCGGTACGTGACGTTCAACGGCCGCACCGATGCCTTGAGTGGCGACAACGCACTGGCCATGGAGGTGGGCGAGCGGGCCCGGATCTACATGGTCAACGAGGGGATCAACCTCGACTCGAACTTCCATCCCATCGGCTCACATTGGGACGTTGTGTATCCAGAGGCCGCGACGCATCACGACAACCTGGTGATCCGTGGCTCGCAGTCGACCCTCGTGGTGGCCGGAGGCGGCACCGTCACCGAGCTCCTGGGCCTGGTCCCGAGCACCGTCATCCTCGTCGATCACGCGCTGGTACGGACCTTCTACAAGGGCTGCATCGGCCAGATCGTCATCAGCGGCGACCCCGATCCGGAGCTCTTCGAGGCCGGCCAATCCGCTGCCGGCGTTGCCCCCGAAGAGAGCGAAGCCGAGCAGCGGGGTCCGAACGAGGTGTCGATCCCGGTTGGTGCGTTCGACCCCGACTTCGACGAGCCGTACAGCCCGCGCGAACTGGCGGTGGCCGTCGGCACGACCGTCACCTGGACCAACGACGACAGCGTCGTGCACACGGTCACCTCAGGCGAGGTCGCCGGTAACGTCGGTGAGCCCGACGGGATCTTCGACTCGGGGAACATGGCGAAGGGCGACACGTTCTCGTACACCTTCGACACCGCTGGCGAGTTCCCGTACCACTGCACGCCGCACCCGTGGATGACCGGCACCGTCGTCGCGTCGTGATCGTTGATCGGCGGAGTCGCTCTCGCCCAGTCATGACCTTCGGCCCTTGAGACCAGGCCCCTGATCCCGCACGATCAGACCATGGCCACCGAGAAGATCGTTGTCGGAGTGGATGACTCTGCCGTCGCAAGGCACACGCTCGCTTGGGCGATGGACGAAGCAGAGCTGCGGTCGGCCTCTCTGGTGGCCGTGCACTCGTACCACTACCCGTGGGCGCCCGCTCCCGTCGGATACATGCCCGGCCCCACCAGCATCGATGAACTCGGTGTCGAGGCCCGAGCACGAGTCGACGGGGTCATCGAAGACGTCATGAAGACCGGTGGCTGGACTCACGACCCCGAAGCCGTCGTCCGGTTCGGTCCGCGACCTGCCGCCGAGTTGTGTGACGAGGCGAAGGATGCATCGATGCTCGTCGTCGGTCAACGAGGGAGCGGCGGATTCCTGGGCCTCCGGCTCGGATCGGTGAGCGAGGGCTGTCTGCACCATGCGCCCACCACCGTCGTCATCGTCCCCGAAGAATCGGCCGAACTGGGGCCGCCCAAGCGAATCACCGTGGGAGTCGATGGGTCCGACCAGTCCATCGCCGCAGTGCAGTGGGCGGCCGATGAGGGCAGGCGGCACGGTGTTGCCGTCGTTGCCCTGATGACGTGGAACTGGCTGGGTCCACCGCTTCGCGAGATCCAACCAGTCGCCGGGTGGGACGAGTCCAAAGCCGCCGCGTTCCTCGACACCACGCTCGCTCGTGCCGAGTGTGAGTCGATGGAACGTGAGGTCGTCAACGGCCCACCAGCGCGATCGCTCATCGAGCGAAGCGCAACCGGTGATCTCGTGGTCGTCGGAGCGAACGGCGCTTCCACCGCACGCGGCGTCCTCGCAGGGTCGGTCAGCCGGCAACTCGCCCACCACGCAGTTGCCCCGATCGTCATCGTCCGGTGAGTCCCGCCGGCGGCGGGTTGTTCGTCGAGCATCTCGCCGAGAGCGAGTGCTGGGACCTCTTGTCATCGGGGCGCGTGGGGCGCATCGGCGTCCTGGTCGACAGCGCACCGGAGATCTACCCGATGAACTACGCGGTGTCGGACCGGGCGGTGTTCTTTCGCACCGACGAGGGCAGCAAGCTCAGGGGCCTCGAGCGCAGCCCATCGGTCTGCTTCGAGGTCGACGAGATGCAGGCCGACCTGAGGACCGGGTGGAGTGTCCTGCTGAAGGGCAGGGCATCCGAACTGGTCGACCCCGCCGATGTCGACCGGGCCCGGGCTCTGGAGCTCGAGCTGTGGTCGGTCGGTGCGAAGAGCCACTGGTTCCGCATCGACCCGCGTGAGGTGACGGGTCGACGCATCGACCGCGGCGGATGAGCGAGGTCGACCCGCCGCGAGTCGACGAGACGCACCTGTCGTGGGTGTTCCAGGCAGGTGATCGCGCGTACAAGGTCCTCAAGCCGGTGACGTTGCCGTTCCTCGACCACACCACCGACGAGGCCCGCATCGCCGCAGCGACCGCCGAGTTCGAGCTGAACCGTCGGACCGCACCGGATGTCTACCTCGGACTCGCCGACGTGCACGAGGGGAGCCGACTCGTCGACCGGATGATCGTGATGCGACGACTGCCGTCGGACCGGCGGCTTTCGCGCCTGGCCGCCGAAGGAGACATCAGCGGGTGCCTCCGAGACGTGGCCCGCGCGGTGGCGGTGTTCCACGCACGGCAACCGCCGGTGGCCGTTGCTCCCATGGCATCGGCTGCGGCCCACCTTCGGAACTGGCACGACAACATGGACGTGACCAATGCGCTCGAGGGGGCCGGAGCGTCGCGCCGAGACCTGGATCGGGTCCGCGAGCTCGCCGTCGACTACCTCGCCGGGCGGGAGCGACTCTTCGACCGCAGGATCGCCGAAGGGTTCGTGCGTGATGGACACGGCGACCTGATCGCCGACGACGTGTTCTGCCTCGACGACGGGCCCCGCATCATCGACTGCCTCGCCTTCGACGATGACTGGCGGATCGGGGACGTACTTCTCGACATCGGCTTCCTCGTGATGGACGTGCATCGACTTGCCGGTCGCGAACCGGCTCAGCGCCTCCTTGGGTGGTATCAGGAGTTCTCGGGCGAGCACCATCCGGCATCGCTGTCGCATCACTACGTCGCGTATCGCGCCCACGTCCGGGCCAAGGTCGCGTGCCTTCGCTGGCAGCAGGGCGACGAGGCGAGCGCCGACCTGGCGATGGTGTATCACGATCTCGCGCTCCACCACCTCGAACACGGGCGGGTGCGGCTGGTCATGGTCGGCGGCGTGCCTGGGGCAGGAAAGACGGTCCTGTCCGAAGGTCTTGCAGGCCGCCTCGGCTGCGCATCACTCAGCACCGATGAGCTCCGCAAGGACGTCGTCGGCATCGGCCGTGGCGAGCGTCGACCCGCAGCACCCGGCGAAGGCATCTACGACGACGAGACTCGAGATGCCATCTACGCCGAGCAGCTCCGTGAGGCCGCTGCCCTGCTCGGGCAAGGAGAGAGCGTGGTCCTCGATGCATCGTGGACCCACGAAGCGCATCGCGAGCGGGCCCGTCAGGTGGCAGCTGCAGCGCACGCCGGTCTCGTCGAGATCGAGTGTCGGGTCGAGCCGGGGCTCGCGAAGGCCCGGATCGAACGGCGTCGATCAGATCCGTCGAGCGTGTCGGACGCGACGGCCGAGGTGGTCGACCACCTGGCCGGGCGTCGTGACCCGTGGCCCAACGCAATCCCGCTCGACACCACCGATTCACCCGAGATCGTGCTCGAGCGAGCGTGTGGGCTGATCACCGGCGATCGGTGACGTTCGGCCCTACTGAGCCCAGCCGCACCGCGCGACCCTGAGCCGGCGGCCTGCGAGTGCTGCACGCCCTCGATGATGTGGAGTAGAGAGTGCCCATGGAAGACGCAGCCGGCCCGATCACCGATCACCAGGGACTCGAGGTGATCGACCTCGATGAGTGCTGGCGCCTGATCGCCGAGTCGCCGGTTGGCCGAATCGCGTTCATCGAGGCCGGCGAACCGACGGTCTTTCCCGTCAACCACACCGTCGTCGGCCGCCGGGTCGTGTTTCGAACGGCTCGGGGCGCAGCACTCCAGCAGGCTTTGCACGATCGTCCGATCGCGTTCGAGGTCGATGCGTTCGACACCGGGTCGCTCACGGGCTGGAGTGTCCTGGTGCGCGGGATGGCGACCACGGCCCCAGACCTCGAAGAGGAACCCGTCCACCTGGTCCCGTGGGCCGATTCGATCGAGCGTGACGACTGGGTGGCGGTCGTGGCGGAGGAAGTGACCGGCCGCCGGATCATCACTCACCGAGGCACCCAGGACACCACGGCCGGCTGAGCCTCGGCCTCCTTCGGTTCCCGGTGGGCGCCGGTTTGGCGCACGACCGGCACGCCCGCGGGCGACCCTGGTGGCCGCGGTCGTTCAGGACGGTCGGAAGACGACGTCGATCTGGTCGTAGGTCTGCCGTTCGTCTCGCAGCAGGTCGATCACCCTGACCGCAAGCGCTTGCTCCACCTCGGCGGCCTCGACGGGGACGTCCAACTCGATCCGCAGGTGGGTGCCGGTGCGTTCGAACGAGCAGCCGAGGTCGGCGGGGTCGACACCGACTCGGCTCAGCGTCGGCTCGACCCCGGTGCGGAGGTGCTCCCGAATCTCGTCGTCGCTGAGTGTCACCGCTCGCTCGACGGACCCGGCCACGTCTCCGGTGACCCGCAGCGTGAGGAACGGCTCGTAGGGGTCGAGCACCGTCGGCCCGTCCTCGACCACCGGGATGCCGGCGCGGATCGCGCAGCTCACGCCCTGCTCGCCGGGCGTCGGCTTCGGGTTGACGCCACGCCGGACGACCAGTGCCACATCGATGCCCTGATCGATCGGGCACGTCTCACCGTCGGTGATGGCCCGACACGGGAAGTCGAAGCTGCCGTCGTCGTGACACAGGTGCACCCGGTGTCCGGCATCACGGAGCGCCTCGGCGTGGTGCCTGGCCGCACCATTGCGACTCTCGAGGATCAGGACGTCGAGACCGGTCATGACGTCATCCTTGGGACCGGGCAGACCCGCCGAAAGGGTCCTTGGTCACAACTTGGGTGAAGGTGGGTTCGACGATCTCGACGATCTCGACGTCAGCCGTCGTGACGACGCTTGCGGCGCTCGTCGAGGCGGGCTGAGTAGGCGGCAGCCTCGGTGCGTCGGCTCATGCCGAGCTTCGCGAGGAGGTTCGAGACGTAGTTCTTGACGGTCTTCTCGGCGAGGTACATCTGCTCGCCGATCTGGCGGTTGGTGAGACCCTCACCGATCAGGTCGAGGATCCTTCGCTCCTGTGGTGTGAGCGCTGCCAGCTCGTCCTCGGGGCCGCTCCGCAGGCGGTCGAGGACCTTCTCGGTCAGCGTCGGATCCAGCAGCGACTCCCCGGCTGCGACCCGTCGGATCGCATCGACGAGATCGTTGCCCCGCACCTGCTTGAGCACGAAGCCGGCTGCCCCGGCCATGATCGCGGCGAAGAGCGCTTCGTCGTCGGAGAACGAGGTGAGCATGAGACAGGCGATCTCGGGGTGATTCGACCGGACGTCGCGGCACACCTCGATCCCGTCACCGTCGGGCAGTCGCACGTCGAGCACCGCCACGTCGGGATTCGTCGCCGGAATCCGCCCATAGGCGATCTCGGCGGTGTCGGCTTCGCCGACGACCTCCATGTCGTCCTCGGCTTCGAGGAGTTCGCGGACGCCACGACGCACGACTTCGTGGTCATCGAGGAGAAAGACTCGGATCGCCATGACCCATTCTGGTCTGAACAGACCTGGCGAGGGTCATCTACTGTCGATTGCATGGAAATGGCCGGTCCGAGACGACTGCATGAACTCCTCGATGCCGTCGTGTCCGTGGGGAGGGAACTCGAGCTGACGGGCACGCTCCAACGCATCACCGAACTGGCTGCGGAGTTGGCCGGTGCCCGCTACGCAGCGTTGGGTGTGCTCGACGACACCAGGACCGAGCTCGTCGAGTTCATCACCGTGGGCATCGATGCAGAGGAGCGCGCGGCGATCGGCGGGCTGCCGAAGGGCAACGGCATCCTCGGTGTGTTGATCGACGACTCGAGGCCGCTCAGGCTGGCCGACCTCAGCGAGCACCCCGACAGCTTCGGGTTCCCGCCCGGCCATCCACCGATGCGTTCCTTCCTCGGCGTTCCTGTCCGCGTGCGCGGCGAGGTGTTCGGCAACCTCTACCTGACCGAGAAGATCGGCGAAGAGGCCTTCAGCGACGTCGATCAGGAACTCGTGGTCGGACTCGCTGCGGCCGCCGGGGTCGCGATCGACAACGCGCGACTGCACGAGAAGGTCGCCGACCTCCTCGTCGCCGAGGACCGCGATCGCATCGCTCGCGACCTCCATGATTCGGTCATCCAGCGGCTGTTCGCGATCGGAATGTCACTCCAGGGCATCGTGTCACTCATTTCCCGCGACCCTGGTGCAGCGGTTTCGAGAGTGAATGCCGCCGTTGATGATCTCGACCAGACGGTGAAGCAGATCAGGACGACGATCTTCGCCCTCGACGGTGCACGCAAGACCGGCGAAGGTGTTCGCGACCGGGTCCTCACGTTGTGCCGAGAAGCCGCAGGGCCGCTCGGCTTTCAACCGCAGGTGTCCTTCGTCGGCGCGGTCGACGCCGCAGTGCCCGATGAGGTCGTCCCCGATCTGTTGGCGACGATGCGCGAAGCGCTCAGCAACGTGGCACGCCATGCGAAGGCGACCGAGGTACGGGTCGAAGTCGAGGCCGATGACGACGAGGTCGTGCTCACGATCACTGACAACGGCCTCGGTCTGGACACGCTCGATCGCGACGAGGGCAACGGGCTTCCCAACATGGCGGCGCGGGCAGGCGAGCACGGCGGCCGACTCGAACTCGGGCACGGGCCACCGGTCGGAACCATGCTCGTGTGGCGGGTGCCGCGCCGCTGACAGCGCTGCGTCTCAGCGGTGGACCACGAGCGGGATCGGCGTGTGGTGCGCCAACTGTCGCGCCACCGAGCCGACGAGCACCATCTTGATCGCGCTCTGGCGCTGCGAGCCGACGACCACCGACTTCGCTTTCGCTGCGCGCTCGATCAGTGCCCGCGCCGGGAGGTCGTTGATGGCTTCGACACCCACCCTGTCGTCGCTCAGGCCCGCGTCGGTGACCACAGCTTCGAGATGGGCGAGGGCTTCGCGCTCGCCGAAGTTGGCGTCGAACTCCGACCCCTCGGGTTGGTCGAGCCAATTCCACGAGTAGACCGCGGTCACACGGCCTCCGGTGTGGCGTGCCCGCTCGACCGCCCACCGCAACGCGTCCACCGACGTCGGTGAGCCGTCGACGCCGACCACGGTTTCGTCCGAGATCGGGAGCGGGCCGGCCGGGACGAGGGCGATCGGGCACGTGGCGTTGTGGAGGCAGTACTCGGCGACTGATCCCAGAAGGAGTCCGAGAAACCCGCCCCTTCCGCGGGTGCCGACGACCAACAGATCGGCATCGTGACCCCGTTCGGCGAGGACGTGTCCCGGGTTCCCGGACGCGACCACCACGCGCTCGATCTGCTCGGCGAGGCCCTTGGTGTCCACGCGGTCGACGACCTCGTCGAGGAGGCCCTGCTGGTGGCCGGCGAAGCCGTCGATGATGTCGCCCGAGGGGGCGAATCCGCTCCCGTCGAAGGGCATCTGCCACGTCAGGACCGCCGTCACCGAGCCGCCGCAGCTCGCTGCCTCGTTCACGGCCCACTGCAGCGCATCCTTCGAATGATCGGAACCGTCGACTCCGACCACGTAGTTGTCAGGCATGGACGCTCCCGTGGATCTGGGCTGGTCCGTTCATTCTGGCTGCATTCGGACGCAGAAGCACAGAGCCGAAGGTCATCGACCATTCCCCAGGTCAGGTGGGTCGGGCTGCGGCGGCTTCGTGCACGAGCCGGTCGAGGCGCATCCGAGCGCGCCGTGACACGACAGCCACGGGGCGATTGTGCGAGCCGGCGGTGTTCTCGGACCAGAGCCGAAAGTCCAATCCTCGACCGCTTCGCGCGGTAAGACACCGGGGGTGGACCTCGATCTCGCACCAGCCGACGACCCGCGCCGTGTGGAGATCCGAGCCTGGCTGGCAGAGCACGCGGAACCGACTCGGCCCGAGCTGGCAGCCGCCGGGTTCGTGGCCCCGCACTGGCCGGCTCCGTGGGGCCTGGACGCCGACCCGGAGCTCCAGCTGATCATCGATCAGGAGCTCTCCGACGCCGGCGTCGTGCTTCCGGATGCATCGATCGCCATCGGTTGGGCGGGCCCCACCCTCATCGAAGGCGGCACCGTGCAGCAGCAGCAGCGGTGGATCCCCGGGATTCTCGATGGGTCGGCCGAGTGGTGCCAGCTCTTCTCCGAGCCCGACGCCGGCTCGGACCTGGCATCGCTTCGCACCAGTGCCGTCCGAGACGGCGACCACTACGTCGTGACCGGCCAGAAGATCTGGTCGACGTGGGCCGATCGGTCGGACTGGGGCATCCTGCTGGCCCGCACAGACCTCGACGCTGCGAAGCATTGCGGGATCTCGTACTTCTGCCTCGACATGACCTCGCCGGGCATCGAGGTCCGCGAGATCGTCGAGATGACGGGCGGCAACCACTTCAACGAGACGTGGCTCGACGAGGTGCGCATTCCGGTCGACTGCCGAGTCGGCGACGAGGGTGACGGGTGGCGGCTCGCCAGGGTGACCCTCGGGGCTGAACGGCTGTCACTCTCCGAAGGGGGTGTGCTGTGGGGGATGGGACCGACTGCCGAGCAGTGTTGGGCGTACCTCGTGGAGCACGGACCGTGGTCAGACAAGCTCGTCCGACAACGAATGGCGATTGCGTGGACCCACAAGGAGATCCTCCGTCTCCTCAGCCTGCGGATGCTGACCTCTGCGGTCGCCGGCGAGGATACGTCGGCGTTCGCCTCGATCCGCAAGTGCCTCGCGGACGAGTTCGGTCAGGAGATCATGGGCCTCCTCAAGGACCTGCGAGGCGCTCACGCCATGCTCGGCACCCAGAATCGCACGTCCGAGCACGACGATGTCCACCACTGGGGTTACCTGTTCGGTCGCGCGCTCACCATCGGCGGGGGTACCAGCGAGGTGCAACGCAACATCATCGGTGAACGACTTCTGGGCCTTCCGCGGAGCTGAACGTTGCGGTCAGGTTCGTCATCAGCGGGCGCGAGGTCCCCGGAGACGACGCCGTGGGACCGACCGCGTCGTCGGCGCGCCACCTGCCGCGCCCAGCACGCTTGGCCTCGTACAGCGCCCCGTCGGCCCGGCTCAGGACCTCCTCGGGGTTCTCCCTGCCCTCGCTGATCGCTACGCCGATGCTCACTCCGAGCGTGACCTCGATGTCGCCGACGATGATGGGCTCTGCCACCGAGGCGATGATGCGGTCGGCCACTGACCCGGTCTCGATCGGATGGTGCAGGCCTTCGAGCACGACGATGAACTCGTCGCCTCCGAGCCGGCCGACGCGGTCGGCCACCCGGCACGCCTTGTGGATCCGATGGGCGACGGTCAAGAGGACCTCATCGCCGGTCTGGTGGCCGAGGGTGTCGTTGACCTCCTTGAACCCGTCGAGGTCGCAGAAGAGCACTCCGCAGACCTCTTCGGACCGGCGTTCCTGCCTGGCGAGTGCTCCGGTCAGGTATTCGAGCATGGCCGACCGGTTGGGCAGGCCGGTCAGCGAGTCGTGCATCGCCTGGTGGGCGAGGAGCCTCGTCCGCTCGTGCCGGTCGGTGATGTCGTCGATGATCAACACGACCGACTCGAACCCCGAGTCGAGAGCCGGAATCACGGTCGTGGAGAGCGAGCTCCATCGATCCGATCCATCAGGGTGCGAGTACTTGATGACCTGGCCGATGACTTCGGCCGGCTCTCCGTCCGCGAGTTCGGTCGGCGGATGGGATTCGGCGTCGCCGGGGTCGCCGGCGATGGAGACCCGGGCCAGGAGCTCGTCCGGGAAGGGCTTGCCGACGAGGTGGCCGTGGGGCACTCCGATGTGACCGTATGCCGCCTCGTTCGCGTAGCTGATGGTGCCGTCGCCGGCGAAGATGAGCACCCCCTGAGCGAGGCTCTCGAGGGTGGCCGTGAGCAGTTGCTCGCTTCGTTCGAGGTCGACCCGTCCTCTGATCTCGGCAGTGATGTCGATCAGCGTCGTGACGAGGCCGGTGACCGCTCCGCTCGCGCCGCGATTCGGCTCGGCCCTGACTCGGAAGCATCGCTCGGCCCCGTCGAGCCGGAGCCACACGTCGTCCTCGACCGATGCGCCTCCGGCACCGTCGGCGATGATCCGAGTGCACTGGTCGGGATCGACGGCGAAGTCGGTCCAGTCGGCGTAGCCTCCCGCTGCTGTGAATCGATGCCGCAGCCATTGGTTGGCGTAGGCGACGAACCCGGTTCGGTCGCGCACATCGATGCCGCACGGGGCGATGTCGGCGATCGGTTGCCGGTCGCCGACGGCTGCGACATCGCCCCCGTCGCTGGTATCCCCCGAAGCACCGAGATCCTTCAGGATGTGGATCCGAAGCACGATCGCCGCGACGCCTTCGACCTCGCGCCGGTTGGTCGCCACGAACAGCACCTCGAGCCAGTGCCCGCTCGGCTTCATGACCCGCAAGGTCATGAAGTCGGTCGCACCGGGGTTCGCCATGAGCCGCCCGAGTCGCTCGAGTGCAAGAGGCTGGTCGTCGGGGTGTATCTCTCCGAGGGTGTCGGTCCCGAATTCGCCCCGTTCGATCCGAGCCACCGTTCCTCCCTCGTCCTTCACGGCGGCGATCACCCGGAGCTCGTCGTCGAGGAGGAGCGTGGCGTCGGCCGCGCCGGCGCGCACGAGCCCGTCGATCTCGCCAAGCTCCCCATCCGATGAACGCACAGCGTGAGATTACTGCTACTCCAGGTGAGGTATCACTGGTTCAAAATGCCCAATGTCGGCGTCAGGGCTCAGGCGGGGTCTCTGCCGGTGTCCCCTCGGGGCGGCCGTCGGAGGGGCGCCCTCGGTCAGAACGTAAGGATGTCTTGACCAATGGCATGTTCGGGTGATGTGGAGATCGGAGTAGCGTCTCGCCGCTTGCCAGAGACGCCCGCATCACCCTCGACCCACCGTCGGAAGCCACGATGACCGCGTCGCGACGGACCGGCGCTCTCGCGCTCGGCGCGCTCGGTGTGGTGTACGGCGACATCGGCACCAGTCCGCTCTATTCGCTCCGCGAGTCCTTCGAGGGTGCGGGTCACGAACTCGCGGTGACCGAAGCCAACGTGCTCGGCATCCTCTCGTTGATCCTCTGGTCGTTGTTGATCGTCATCTCGATCAAGTACCTCGTGTTCGTGATGCGAGCCGACAACGCAGGTGAGGGCGGGATTCTCGCCCTGACCGCGCTCATCCTCCCGCAGGATCGCGGGAACCGGCGACGGACCATGCTCGTGCTGATCGGCCTGTTCGGGACGGCCCTGCTCTACGGCGACGGGATCATCACCCCGGCGATCTCGGTGCTCAGCGCCGTCGAGGGAACCGAAGTCGTCACCAGCAGTTTCGAGCCGTATGTGATTCCGCTCTCGATCGCGATCCTCATCGGCGTCTTCGCCATCCAGCGGCGGGGGACCGGAACGATCGGCAAGGTCTTCGGCCCGGTCATGGTGCTCTGGTTCACGGTGATGGGCGGCCTCGGCGCCGCCAAGATCGGCGACGCGCCCGAGGTGCTCAAGGCGTTGTCGCCCACCTACGCGGTGCAGTTCTTCGCCGACAACGGGATGTCCGGCTTCCTCGCGCTCGGCTCGGTGTTCCTGGTCGTGACCGGCGGCGAGGCGCTCTTCGCCGACATGGGCCACTTCGGTCGGGTGCCGATCACGGTGAGTTGGTACGCGATCGTGCTGCCCGGGCTCGTGCTGAACTACTTCGGTCAGGGCGCGCTGCTGCTCGAGAACCCCGAGGCGATCGACAACCCCTTCTATCGCCTGGCACCGGAATGGGCATTGATCCCGCTGGTCATCCTTGCCACCTTCGCGACGGTGATCGCCTCGCAGGCACTCATCTCGGGCGCGTTCTCTCTGACCCAGCAGGCTGCCCAGCTGGGCTACGTGCCGCGCCTCAAGGTGACCCACACGTCCGCTCACGAGCGCGGTCAGGTGTACGTGCCGGCGGTGAACTGGGCCCTGATGGTCGCCTGCGTCGCCATGGTCGCCGGGTTCCGCTCCTCGACCAACCTGGCCGCTGCCTACGGCGTCGCAGTGACCATGACCATGGGGATCACGACGGTGATCTTCTACGCAGTCGCACGCGATCGGTTCGGGTGGAAGCGGGTGCCGACGCTCGCGCTGTGCAGTGTCTTCCTGACGATCGATCTGGCGTTCTTCGGAGCCAACATCCCGAAGATCCCGCACGGCGGTTGGTTCCCGCTCGTGGTCGGTGCGATCGTCTTCACGCTTCTCACCACCTGGCGTTCGGGTCGGCGTCTCGTCGTCGACCGACTCAGCCGAGGTCAGGTGGCGCTCGACGAAGTCGTCGACAAGCTCGCATCGAGCACGATTCCCCGCGTGCCGGGCACCGCCATCTACCTGTTCAGCCTTGCCGGGTATGCGCCGCCGGCGCTGCTCTCGAACCTGCGCCTTCAAGGCGCTGTGCACGAGCGGGTCATCATCTTGTCGATCGAGACGGCGGACATCCCCAAAGTGCAGCCGACCTACCGGCTCAGTCGCGAGGAGATCGGCGAAGGGATCGAGCAGGCCCGTCTTCGGTTCGGCTTCATGGATGACCCCAACGTCCCGGCCGAGCTGCAGTTCGCCCTCGACGACCCCGATGCGGCCATCTACATCATCGGGTCCGAGGCCATCACCGTGACTTCCGAGGAAGGCATGGCCGAGTGGCGCGAGCACCTGTACACGCTCATGCACCGGAACGCCACGGCCGCGTCGTCGTACTTCCACCTCCCGATCGACCGGACCTTCAGCATCGGGACCCACATCGAGCTGTGAACCGCCGGGTCAGTGATCGGCGGCTCGGGTGTAGGACTCCTCGATGATCTGTCGTGCCGTTGCGACGTCGGCCCACAGGCCGACATCGGTGTCCTTGTTCGGTTCGAGCGCCTTGTAGACCTCGAAGAAGTGGTGGATCTCGGCGAGGAGGTACTTCGGGAGGTCGTCGAGGTCCTGGAGATGATCCCAGCGCTCGTCGCCGGCATGGACGCAGAGCACCTTGGCGTCGGGTCCCGCCTCGTCGCGCATGTGGAACACCGCGACCGGTCGAGCCCAGACGTGGACCCCGGGAAAGGTGGGCTCGTCGCCGAGCACGAGCGCGTCGAGCGGGTCGCCGTCCTCGCCGAGGGTGTCGGGGAGATAGCCGTAGTCCGCGGGGTAACGCGTGGCGGTGAACAAGAGTCGGTCGAGCCACACCTCGTCGGTGTCGTGATCGATCTCGTACTTGTTGCGCGAACCCTTGGGCACCTCGATCACGACATGGATGCGTTGCATGTCGATCGGTTCGGTCATCGTCGTCTCCGGGGTTCGTGGCCGTGCTCGGCCTGGGCACGCGCACCGTACCCCGCACCTTCGCTCGGCTGGCAGTGGGGCTGCTCGTCGACCCGGGCTGTCACGATGGGGCGATGCCGACCTCGGGAGCTTCGAGCCCAGAAGTCCGCGACGGGTTGTTCATCGGAGGTCGTTGGCGGCCGGCGGTCGACGCCGCCACCCGCACGATCAGGTGTCCGGCCGACGGCGTGGTCGTCGGCGAAGTGGCCGAGGCGTCAGCGGCCGATGTTGCCCTCGCGGTCGAGGCGGCGAGCACCGCCTTCGAACTCGGCGGATCCGATCGGGGGTCCTGGCGTCGCCGTCCCCCCGCCGAGCGAGCTGCCGTTCTCGTCGCGGCCGCAGGTCTGCTCGATGCTCGGCTCGAGGACGTCGCCAGACTCGAGTCGCTCGACACTGGCAAGCGAATCACGGAGAGCCGGACCGACGTGTCCGACTCGATCTCGAGTCTCAGCTACTACGTCGACCTCGGGTCGCGGGTGTCCGACCGGGTCGTCGACACCGGTCATGGCCACATCGAGAGTCGAGTCGTGGCCGAGCCGGTCGGTGTCTGTGCGCTCATCACGCCGTGGAACTACCCGCTCGTCCAGGCGATGTGGAAGGTCGCTCCGGCACTGATGGCCGGCAACAGCATCGTGATCAAGCCGAGCGAGCTGACGCCGCACACGACCATCGAGCTGGTGCGTGTGCTCGACGAGGCCGGTGTGCCCGGTGGCGTGGTGAACCTGGTGACCGGAACCGGTGCCGAGGTCGGCGATGCGCTCGTTCGTCACCCCGGAGTCGACCTGGTGTCGTTCACGGGTGGGCTGGCCACCGGTCGCACGATCATGGCGGCGGCGGCCGCGACGGTGAAGAACGTCGCACTCGAACTCGGCGGCAAGAACCCGAACATCGTCTTCGCCGACGCCGACCTCGATGCGGCCGTCGATCTGGCGGTCGCCGCCGCGTTCTACCACTCGGGGCAGGTGTGCTCAGCGGGGACGCGGTTGCTCGTCGAGGATCCGATCCGCGACGAGTTCGTCGACGCCGTCGTTGCCCGCGCCGAAGCGATCCGGTTGGGTGGCCCGTTCGACGAGGCGATCGATGCCGGGACGCTGATATCCGAGGCCCATCTGGCGAAGGTCGAGCGGTACGTCTCTGCGGGAGTGGCCGAGGGAGCGGTGCTCCGCTGTGGAGGGCGTCGCCTCGACCGGCCGGGCTCGTTCTATCCGCCGACCGTGCTCGACCGATGCACCAGCGAGATGTCCGTGGTTCAGGACGAGTCGTTCGGTCCGGTGCTCACGGTCGAGGTCTTCGGCGATGAAGCCGAAGCGGTGGCCCTTGCGAACGACACGATCTACGGACTGGCCGGCGCGGTGTGGACCGGTGACCCGGACCGAGCCGACCGCGTCGCGGCGGCGCTCCGCCACGGCACGGTCTGGATCAACGACTTCCATCCGTACGTGCCCGAGGCCGAGTGGGGCGGCTTCAAGCAGTCAGGTGTCGGGCGCGAACTCGGACCGCACGGTCTCGCCGAGTACACCGAGCTCAAGCACATCTGGCGCAACACCGACCCGCGACCGCAGTACCACCTCGGCGAGCGCGCGTGACGCAGCCGGCATACGACTTCGTCATCGTCGGGGGCGGCTCTGCCGGGTGTGCGTTGGCCAATCGGCTCAGTGCGGATCCCGCACACCGTGTTCTCGTGCTCGAGGCAGGGCGCCGCGACTGGAAGTGGGACGTGTTCATCCACATGCCGGCTGCGTTGACGTATCCGATCGGGAACCGCTTCTACGACTGGCGTTACCGAAGTGAGCCGGAGCCCTTCATGAACGGTCGCCGGATCGACCATGCGCGAGGCAAGGTGCTGGGCGGGAGCAGCAGCATCAACGGCATGATCTTCCAGCGGGGCAACCCGATGGACTTCGACCGGTGGGCCACCGAGTTCGATGGGCTCGACCGTTGGGACTACGCCCACTGCCTGCCGTACTTCAAGCAGATGGAGCATCGCCTGAGCGGCGGCGATGCGTTTCGTGGTGACGACGGGCCGTTGAGACTCGAGACCGGCCCGGCCGACAACCCACTGTTCGACGCCTGGCTCGAGGCCGGCGTCCAGGCGGGTTACGAACGGACCACCGACGTCAACGGGTTCCGGCAGGAAGGCTTCGCCGTCTTCGACAAGAACGTGGTGCGCGGCCGTCGCCTCAGCGCAGCTCGCGCCTACCTCCACCCCGTGCTCGAGCGGCCCAACCTCGACGTCGTGACCCTTGCGCACGTGGAACGGATCGTGTGCCGCGGTGGGCGTGCGGTTGCGGTCGAGTACCGCCGAGGTCGCCGCCGCCATCGGGTGGAGGCGGCTGAGATCATCCTGTGTGGCGGCGCGTTCAACTCGCCGCAGCTGCTTCAGCTCTCGGGCATCGGCGACCCCGCGCACCTCGAAGGGCTGGGAATCGAAGTGGTGGCCCCGCTCGCGGGTGTCGGTGAGAACCTCCAGGATCACCTCGAGGTCTACCTCCAACACGCGTGCACCCAGCCGGTCTCGATGCAGCCTTACCTCGCACACTGGCGAAAGCCCATCATCGGGCTGCAGTGGCTCCTGCGTCGGGGGCCGGCCGCCACGAACCACTTCGAAGCCGGAGCCTTCGTCCGTGGCAACGACCGCGTCGATTACCCGAACCTGATGTTCCACTTCCTGCCGATCGCGATCCGCTACGACGGGAGCACCCCGGCAGGTGGTCACGGCTACCAGGTGCACGTCGGACCGATGTACTCCGACGTGCGGGGGACGGTGAAGATCACCTCGACGGACCCGCGGCAGCACCCTTCGGTGCAGTTCAACTACCTCTCGACCGAGGCCGACCGGCGTGAGTGGATCGAGGCCATCCGGACCGCCCGCCGCATTCTGGGCCAGCCCGCATTCGCGCGCTTCGACGGCGGTGAGACCTCGCCTGGACCCTCGGTCGAGACCGACGACGAGATCCTCGACTGGGTCGCACGTGACGCCGAGACCGCGCTGCACCCTTCGTGCACAGCCCGGATGGGGATCGACGACCTGAGTGTGGTGCATCCCGACTCGCTTCGCGTGCACGGTGTCGACGGCCTGCGAGTCGTCGATGCGTCGGTGATGCCGAACGTGAGCAACGGGAACATCTACGCCCCGGTGATGATGATCGCCGAGACGGCTGCCGATCTGATCCTCGGCAACGAACGGCTTCCGGCCGATCGCACCGAGGTGTACCGGGCGCCCGCCGATCACGGGTGAGGGGCCGCCCGTCCGCCAGGATGGTTGGGCCGTGAGGTTCCCCCGACGTCTTCGGCTGCTCGTGGTGCTCGCCGTCGCCATCGGCGTCGTGATCGGTGCATGTGGCGGTGGCAGCAGCGACAATGCTGCGCTGAACGCACCGCCGGATGTCGAAGCCGATGCACCCGTGGTCGAGTCGGTCGTCGTCCCGACACCCGAAGTGTCCATCGTCGGACCGATTCCGGGTGATGCCCAGACCTCACCGACCACCGGATTCGAGGAGGCCGACTACGCCGCATTCGAGTACTTCGTCTCGGGCGACGCGGCTTCGTACGACCCCGTCGATGCCCTCACCGACGACGGACGGTGGGAGCTGACCGCGCGTGACGTCGCGCCCTACACGACGCGCATCATCGTGAAGCGTCCGCTCGACCCGGCCGACTTCAGTGGCACGGTGCTGGTCGAGTGGAACAACGTGACGGCCGGCTTCGAATCGTCGCCCGACTTCATCTTCGCGAGGGAGGAGATCCTTCGGAAGGGTCATGTGCACATCGCGGTGTCCGCGCAGCTCGCAGGCATCGACGCCGCGCCCGGCGGCGGTCTCGTCGGTGACTTCGGCGCGCCCTTGAAGCTGGCCGATCCCGATCGGTACGCCGACCTCGATCATCCGGGCGATGACTACTCCTATGACCTCTTCGCCCAGATCGGCGCCCTCGCACGAGCCGTTCCGGACGGAGAGGTCGATCCGCTCGACGGGCTCGAGGCCGAGCAGGTCATCGCTCTCGGCGAGTCGCAGTCGGCGTTCCGCCTGACCTCGTTCATCAATGGCGTTCACTCCCTCACGCCGGTCTACGACGGCTTCTTCGTCCACAGCCGAGGCGGTGCACACCCCGGATTCGACGATGGCGGGTCCGAGACCGCCGTTCGCGACAGCGGTGCGGTTCGCATCCGCGACGACCTCGACGTGCCGGTGTTGGTCTTGTCGACCGAGACCGATCTCACGGTTCTCGGCTATGCACCAGCGCGGCAGCCCGACAGCGACGTGTTCCGGGGGTGGGAGGTGGCCGGCACGGCTCATGCCGATTCGCACCTGCTCGGCGGCGACGAGCAGGTCGCAGCCGAGATTCTCGGGTGCGCGGCGCCGGTGAACGACGGTCCCCAACACTTCGTCGTGAAGGCGGCGCTGGCCCAGCTGGTCGAGTGGGTCATCGATCCCGCCGACCTCCCGCCCCGAGGTGATCCGATCGAGCTGGCCGACGGTCAGATCGTGCGAGATGCCGACGGCAATGCACTCGGGGGAATTCGCCTCGCCCCGACGCGCGTGCCCGTGGCAGCGTTGTCGGGCGATCCGCTCGGCGACTCGGTGATCTGTCAGCTGTTCGGGTCGACGACGGTGTTCGACTCGGCCGAACTCGCCGAACGCTATGGCGACGAAGCGACCTACCGGGCCGAGTACGAGGCCGCGCTCGACGAAGATGTCTCGGCCGGCTTCATCCTCGCCGAAGACGTGGAAGCGGCCCTGGCGGATGTCGTGAGCTTCACCTTCGGTTGACGCGCTCGGTCGCTGAAGTTCGCCGCGCGCCCAGCCACTGGTCGAACCCAGCGGGCGGTCGATCTCGGCTCCCCTGATGCGGCAGTCGGGGCACAGGAGATCGGATCGGCGGCTCGAACCCCCACATCGGCTCGTCAGCGGGTCACGACGTGAGGCGCGCCTTGACGAGGCCTGAGACGACCTTGCCGTCGGCGCGGCCGGCCACCTCGGCCATGACGGCCTTCATCGCCTGACCCATCTGTGCGGGCTCGGTGAAGCCACCTTCGGCCAATGCCTGCTCGACCAGCGCCTCGAGCTCGGCCTCGTCGAGGCCCTTGGGCAGGTACTCCGAGAGGATCGCTCGTTCGGCGAGCTCCTGATCGGCTGCCTCGTCTCGGCCTCCGTCGCGGAACGCCTCGGCCGCCTCGTCGCGTCGCTTCACCTGCGTTCGCAGCACGGCCTCGACGTCATCGTCACTGAGCTCTTTGGCCGCCTTGCCGGCGACCGCAGCCTCGCGGACCGCCGAGATCGCCATGCGCAGCGTTCCCGTGCGCAACGAGTCGCGCGCCTTCATCGCGGCGGTGAGATCGGCTTGGAGTCGGTCAGCGAGTGAGTCGGCCATGCACCAAGGGTCGCGCATGAGCACGCACCGCGGCACCATGTTTCAGTTCGACGGTGTCGGAGTGACGATCAGTTGGCTGACCCCACTGGCCAGCAGACGGCCGTCTGCCGACCAGATGCTCGAGGTCGAGCCCATCAGGCCGTCACGGGAGGCCGGCGAGACGTGATCGGCCAGCAGCCACTCGGTGGTGTCGAGATCGGTGAAGTGACAGGCGACGTCGAGGCTCGGGGCGATGAACCCCTGCTCGGTGCTCGGGTCGAAGGCCCGGTGCGCGGCGGGCCAGCTTCCGATGTCGGCGAGCAACAGCACGCGACCCGCCTCGATCCACGGGTCGTCGGTGTGGGGGACCGGGTCGAACTTCATCCAGGTCGCCCACTCGGGAGCGAGGACACCGCGGTTCTCCCAATCGATGATGAACTCGGTGGGGCGCTGCTCGAAGTTGTTCCAGAACGGAAACGGCGGTCCGTCACCCGGTTCGACACCTGCGGCTTCGAAGTGCTCGAGAATCGTCGGCACGTGCTCGGGCGGCAGGTGCGCCATCTCGGCATGGACGTGCCGCTTGTCGAGCAGGTCGTCGGCGACCGCCCAGCAGTTGAGCTGCAGGATGACTCGCTCACCCTGGGTCATCATCACCCGGATCACCTCGGCCCGCCGGGTCTGCTTCACGATCTCGACCGTGCACGTGACCTCGTCGAAGGCTGCGACACCGAGGAACTGCACGGCACAGTTGGCCGGACGGACGAATCGTGACTCGGCGCCGGCGGCACGCAGCGCGATGGCGGCCACGTACCCACCGTTCGGACCCCAGATCTCCCAGTCGTCGTTCAGCTGTGCCGCGTACACGCCGTCAGCGCCACTGACGGCGGTGTCCCTGCCGAAGTCGCCCATCAGGTCTCGCTCATGCCCTTCGGCGCGCGCTGCTTCATGAAGCCGAACAGGTAGCCGGCCACCCGCCGCATCTGGATCTCCTCGGCACCCTCGGTGATGCGGTAGCGGCGGTGGTGGCGATAGATGTGCTCGAAGGGCTTGTGGCGTGAGTAGCCGATGCCGCCGTGCACCTGCATGGCCCGATCAGCGGCCTCGCAGCACAGTCGGTTCGACCAGTAGTTGCACATCGAGACCTTGTCGGACACGGCGAACGCACCGACGGTGTCCATCTGCCAGGCCGTCTTGTGGATGAGGGCCCTCAGCATCTCGCATTGGGTCTGGAGTTCGACCAGCGGGAACTGGATGCCCTGGTTCGTGGCGAGTGCCTTGCCGAACGGCTTGCGTTCCTTGGCATAGGCGATCGACTCGTTGATGCAGTACTGCGCCGCGCCGAGGCTCGAAGCCGCCTGGCGAATGCGGTTCTCGTTGAAGAAGTGCTGCACGATCGCCAGCCCACGGCCTTCGTCACCCAGGATGGCCGAGTGGGGAATGCGGACATCGGTCAGCGACACCCGGCCGTGGTCGGTCGGCATGTTGAACGTCCACAGGTACTCCTCGACCTTCAGGCCCGGTGTGTCCATGGGGACGAGGAAGGCGGTGATGCCCTCGCCGTCGCCTGCCCCGCCGGACGTGCGGGCCATGATCATGTCGCTGTGGGCACGGTGGATGCCGGTGTTCCAGATCTTCTCGCCGTTGATGACCCACTCGTCGCCGTCGCGGACTGCGGTGGTCTCCATGTGGGTGGCGTCGGACCCGTGGTCGGGCTCGGTGATGCCGAATGCGAAGCCGCGCCGACCCGCAGCGAGGTCGGGCACCCACTCGGCCTTCTGTTCGTCGCTGCCGTAGTGGAGCATGAGCAGCAACCCGACGTTGTTGCCGACGATCGAGTGCTCGTTCTGGAGGTCGTTGTGCAGTCCGAGGCCCTTGACCGCGAGGTGCTCGCGGATGATGGCCATGCCGAGGTTCGTTCCGTCCTGGCCGCCGAACTCGGCCGGCAGGGCATAGCGGTAGTGGCCGGCCTCGTCGGCCCGGCGTCGAGCCTCGGCCAGCAGAAGCTCCCACTCCTCGTTCGGGAGTCCGTCACGCTCCCAGTCGGTTCGGGCGTCCTCGCGCCGATGGTCGAAGAAGCGGATGTTGTCGTCGGCCTGTTCGAGCGGTTGGATCTCTCGCTCGATGAAGTCGTCGAGTTCGACGAGGTAGGTGGCGATGTCGGCAGGGATGTCGAAGTCCATCGCCCCAGCCTTGCATCTGTGTCGCGAAATCGACCGCCCGTCGTCGATTCTGCGACACAGATGCTGTCGCTAGTGGCTCAGGAGGGTGTCCATCCATCCGGACGTGCCGCGTCGATCGCCTCGCCGAGGGCAGCCGTGCGACCGGGCCCGCCGGATTCGCTCTCGGTCCTCAGCGCCGGGTCGGGGGCATCGAGCAACCGTCGCCCCTCGTGTCCGAACACGGTCGACACCCCCACGAGTTCGAACGCCGGGTGCGCGATCACGTAGGCCAGCGCGACCGCATCGTCGACGTCGCTGCCGATGTCGATGCAGATGCGCACGACCCGGACTCTAGGGGTGAGGTCTGGGCGATACGGTCGTCCTCGTGGCGTGTCCGTGTGGGATCGGGGTCGACTTCGAGTCGTGCTGCGGACCGTTCCTCCGGAAGGGGTCGGCACCCACGGCGGGCGAGCTCATGCGCTCGCGCTACACGGCCTTCGTCGTCGAGGACGAGGCCTACCTGCTGTCGACGTGGCACCCCGACACCCGTCCGTCGAGGGTGACCTTCGGTGCCGACCAGGAATGGACGGGGCTCGAGGTCCTCGAGACCACCGGGGGCACGATGTTCGACGATGCCGGCAGCGTGCGGTTCGCGGCGAGCTTCTCGACCCCCGACGGTGACCGTCGGCTTCTCGAGCTGAGCGAATTCGTTCGCGTCGACGGGAAGTGGATGTACGTCGCCGCGGAAGAAGCGACGATCGTCGACGACTGAGTGGCCCGCGGCTGACACGATGGCTCCATGCCGCAGCTGACGCCGATGGACGAGTACTTCGTCCACCAGATCCCCGAGCCGCTCCCCAATGTGGCCGAGCACCACGACTTCTGGCGCGAGAGCGTGTTCTTCATCGCCCACCCGCCCGACGGCCTCGGCGACGTGATCATCCTCACCCTCGCCCACTTCCCGAAGTCCGAGACG
>Ga0307378_10003173_pt1 | contig 24262 bp, 29 predicted proteins | sample UN1MG_FD_202238 | JGI IMG/M metagenome (GOLD analysis project Ga0307378, IMG submission 202238) | Soil microbial communities from Risofladan, Vaasa, Finland - UN-1 | ecosystem: Environmental > Terrestrial > Soil > Coastal area > Acid sulfate soil | place: Finland: Risofladan, Vaasa | collected...
GATGATCTAGCAGCTTCTGAGGCGTTCCTGACAACACAGGGGCAATCGGCTGGTGCGGCGGCTACCGAATTGCAAGCAATAATGACAGCTTTTATCAAACCAAGTACAGGAATGACGGAAGCCTTGAATGCGATGGGTGTGGAATCCGGGCTGGCTTTGATTGAAGCTGAGGGGTTGCAGGGTGCTGTTGATATGTTGAGTGCGTCACTCGGCGATGATGCTCTGGCGTTAGGTGAGGTGTTTACACGATCTGAGGCTCTCAAGGGCGCGCTAATTTTAGCTGGTGATGAAGCCGTAACATTTGGGGAAACGTTTGAAGAGGGAATTGCTGGGGCAACTGATAGGGCTGCTGATTTGCAGAATGCGACTGATTCGGCAATATCTGATGCTTTCATGGCAAAAGTTGATGTGTTGAAGATCACACTCGGAGAAGGGTTATCAGGAGCGATTGCCAGTGTGCAAGCTGCGCTTACTCCATTGGTTGGAGACTTGATTCAGTGGGCACAAGATAATCCAGAGCTAGTACAACAAATTATGATGGTGGCTGGTGCATCCGTTGTTTTTGCTGGTGGATTGATTGTTGTCGGTGGGTTGGTCACGGCAGTTGGCGCAGGGATTAGTGCGCTTACAGGACTTTTTGGTTTGTTGTTTTCTCCAGTGGGATTAGTTATCGGCGCTTTTGTGTTATTGGCTGGGGCATTTGGATTGATAGATGTCAGTCCGATAACAGACGAGCTTGATAAATTGATTCTATCATTAACTGGTGTTGAAAATGCAGCTACGAGCGCACTTGAGGCGGTTAAGGGTGTAGTGCCTGGCGGTGGTACATTCAGTTTTTTGCAAGGATTAGCAACTCCTGTCGAGGAAATTAATCCTCCGGGATTTGCTAGTGGTGGTGAGGCTGATGCTTTCCAACCAATGATGGTTGGTGAGGAAGGGCCGGAACGAATAACATTCCCTGTTCCATCCAGTGTTTCTCCGGCGCATGAATCTCGTGGTGGTGGTGATGGTGGTATGTTTGCTGGGGCGACTATACATATTAATGCAAATGATTATGCTGGTGGGCGGGCTGCTGCTCGTGGTTTTGACGATCAGCTTACCGAGTTACGAGCTGAGGCCGGATAGATGGATGTATTGACTTTGTTCGGTAGTGGTGATGATGTTTTCATATTCGATACTGACAATCAAATAAGCCTGAGTGATAATTTCCGTAATTCTGTGCAGAGACATAGTAAATTGCCGGGCGTATCTGGCGCACTTGATGAATATGGAAACCAGCCAGCGCCATTAGAGACTGGACAAGTTCGGATATCATCGTGGTTTCAGGCCGATACTGCTGCAATCCAAACTAATCATTTACGTGATATTGGCAGTATGTGGCAGTCAGGATTACAAAGGTTGTATAAACAGCCAATGGGTGATGGATTATTGCCTCTTTATTGTGAGGCTAAATTGGATTTTGCAAATATCACTCAACAATCGAGAACGCTACCTCGTAAACAAATCAGAGTTGATATGGGATTTAGTGTTGCAAATCCCGGTTGGCTTGGTGCCGGAACTGAATCGCCAATATGGGGTGCTGGTGAGGTGTGGGGCGCGGGTTCGATATGGGGTGGTTCGGCCACTCCGGTATTATCTGTCGGAACGAGTAATGAATATTCTATTACCCCTGGTGGAAATGCAATTATTTACCCTCGCATATTGATTTCTATACCAACGATGAAATCTGCAACCAATATTACTATTCAGAGAATTTATGGGGGGTCTGTGCAAGATGAGGTTGGATGGACACCGACATTGAGTGCTGGCGATAGTTTGATAATAAATACCAGATCAAAAAGTGTGACACTTAATGGTGCTGATGCTTACAATAGTAATTTTACAAAAACAACTGTGGCGTGGTTTTCTTTGCTGGGTGGTATTGATAATACTATTCGGGTCTTGATGGATAACCCCACAGATCAAGCAAATGTCACAATCAAATACTTCGAGGTGATTATCTGATGACAAGCGTACTCAAAAGCAGCATCACTGCTGACACATCATTAATAACTGATGGTGCGACAATTGATGCAGTTGATGTTACCACAGCAACCGATGACCTAATTGCCAATGATAGAGCGGGACTAGCAGCTGTCACTGCTAATGATCTGAATGTCAAAAACCTGGATGATGCCATTACGGTATCAACTGGCGGCCTTATTAAAACCATTGTCAATCCGGCTGGTGATGAGGGGCTTGACCTTAAATTGGCAGCTGCACTTGAATTATTACGTACTTTCCTAGATGGCTCCGGTAAAGTTGGTCTTGCTGGATTACAACAAGGTGGCGCTTCATCCAGCGATGTTATAACATGGAATGGATCGGCGTGGGCGGCGGCGGCGGCTGGTGGTGGTGGAGCGGCCCCGATTGATATTACGGTTACGGCTGGCGAGAATCTAGCTGAAAGAGACATAGTATATGTTGATGTTACGGCTGCTGAGGCGTTTAAGCTGGATGTTGATGCTGTGGGTGCTATCAAGGCTGGGGCAATACGTGGCGTAGTCAATGAGGCGGGGGGCATATCATCGGCGGCGACAGGTACTGTGAGAATTGCTGGTGAGGTTGATGGATTCACGGGATTGACTGCGTGGTCTGATGTTTTCGCATCAACTACAGCAGGCGGATATACACAGACTAAACCAACATTAACTGCTGCTGGTGGACAGGTGGCAATTGCAAAGCTGGGATATGCAACGTCTACAGTAGCCATGATGGTACGACCAGAAGAGATTCATTTTTTGAAACGAGAAGAATTAGCTGATGATGCCAGCATGACTATTGAACATTATAGTGATATTGCAGCACGAAGCCGAAGAGCAAGCTCCTATATAAGTAGCACCGATTCCGGTGCAGAACTGACAGGTTATTCAGAGACGAATCAAGATGATAGCGTATGGTTAAGGGGGGCAACTGGTGCTGGTCAAAATCTTGTGGTTAATACCAGCGCGGGAGCATTAGCTCAACTTGGAGCAATTGGTATAAGAGACTCGCAATCATTTCAAATAACAGCAGGTAAATTAACGCAATTCAAAGTTAATCTTGGTGCCAATACCGGATCACCAACAGGAACAATTACATGGGAAATCAGGACGGACTCTTCGGGGCCGGCCACATTATTGCAATCTGGGACTTTTACACCAACGCCATCTGCTATCAATACGGTTGATATTGATGATGGCATTTTCTTAGCGGCAACCACAACTTATCATCTCGTATTTTGGGCTACAAATGAGCTTATTGATGCTGGTGGCAATAATTTCAATGTTTACCATTCAACTTCATCAACTTATGCTGGTGGAAATTTGTATCAATCGGGTGATAGTGGGTCTTCTTGGACATCATATCCAGCATTAGATATATATTGCGAGATAACTACAAGCGCCGAAACGCCGAGAGATAAGCTGGCACAAGGATTTCAGATTTCGGCGGGTGCCGATATAGCCAAAGTGCAGTTATATCTTCGCAAAATTGGGTCGCCAACTGGCAACTTAACTGTGAAGTTAGAGACTGATAGCGCGGGTTATCCATCCGGGTCAACAGTGACTAACGGAACATCTGATGTAGTAGCAGCCAGTACGCTGTCTACATCCTATGGTTATATCGAATTTGAGTTTTCTACTGCACCAACGCTCACAGGCTCCACTCAGTATCATCTTGTTTTGGAGACTGCTGATAGTGCCTCTGATGTTAATTATGTTGCGTGGGGTGCTGATTTCTCGGCTCCGAGCTATTCCAACGGTGTAATGGCTGGTGAGATTTCCGCATCATGGGCGGCTGAAGGTGCTGATGCGATATTCTCAGTTAATCAAACCGGCACACTTTTTGATGGGGTGGCAGTTGTTGGGCGTTGGGATGGTGGCACACGTGATGTTGCTGTGCGATTTGATGATGGTGCCAGTGTTGATGCTGACACCAAAACAACATTCAAAAATGTATCTGGCGTTACTTTAGATTTGACATGTGAGGTGTTGCTCAAATGATAGTTAAAATAACTCAGATCACGGCAAACGGTCGTAAAACAAAGTATGTTGGTGTTTTGCTACGTGATGGCGCTGAATTCCGGGAAAACAGCTTCGTGCTGCCCAGGAACAAGGATGCTCAGGAACATGCCGAACGAATTAAGACGGCTCTGTGGGCAAACGGAAAACCAGCCACCAAAGCTGATTGGTTGGATGCTGAGGAAACAGGATACCGTGATTATTATCTAAACGTATTGCGGGCTATTATGGAACAGTTCAATTCTGGTGGTAGCCTAGAGATGATAACAGGAATGGGATTGAATGCTATCGCTGCTGATGAAACAAAAGAGGCGGAATTTTCTTCATGGCGGATGTTGACCGAATTGACCGCAACGCAAATGAAGGATGTTGATGACAAACGTGATCTATTGGCACTGATACAGAACTGGTGCCTGAGCGGATTAGCAGTTGGCGAGACACGATAGAAACTAGGTTATTGAGTGTATGAGAATTTATGTTGATGTATATGACCCTGTTGGGAATTCTCTCGGTGATGGGCCTGTAATCAGTTTGTTGAGTGCTGATGTTAACCGGGCGCTGGATGGTGCAGGGTCTTTTAATCTCCGGGCACCTGCCACTGATGCCAGAGCAATTGAATTGCTAAAAAACGAGAATCGCATAGAAATATGGGCTGAGGATATTGCCGGATTGCGGTTGCTCGGTGAGGGCATTATCCGCAATGTGGCAATTACGGTGTCTCCGAGCGGTGCAGCGTTGCGAGTTAGTGGGCCGGACATACTTGATGAACTAAAACGAAAAAACACATTATTGGCCTTGATATTTAACCAGGTGACAATATCTAGTATGGCCAGCAGCTTGATTGGGTTGGTATCGGGATGGTCGGTGAGCGTTGATGCAGCGATTGCCAGTAATCTTGTCGATGGTCGTTACGATGGGGTTTCTGTGTTGGCTGCATTTCAGGATTTCGCTAAACGATATGGCTATCATATACGAATATCTAATACCACGGCCAGGACGTTAGAGATTGGCCCATTTGGTGATGATAATGGATTGACTATCCCCAATGTGGTCGTCACTACATCGGAGCTTTTGGCAAATCCCAAAATAGTGCCTGTTCAGAGATTGCAAACATCAGATGACACTGCGGATGTTTTTAACTGGATAATTCCGATTGGTGCAGGAGAGGGTACGGCAGCCATCACTCTCGAAAAATCGACGCGAACGACACCATATACTATCTACAATATGGCTGGCCCAGATGGTACGACTTTGTATTATATCAAGGATACGACATCAATAACCACATATGGTCAGATTGAAAAGGTAGCCCAATTCAAGGACATTGCACCACTCAGCAATGATGAAACCGACCAGGCAAATGCGGCCAATGCGCTTTATGATGCGTCGGTTGAGCAATTGATACGATATAAAGATGCTAAAAAGACATATACACTGACAGTCAAAAACGTCAAGCAATCTATTCGTGCTGGTGATAAATTGACGATGGATTATGTTGCTCAGATCAATGACAACGGAACGATTATTGATTATCTGAATATCACTGGCTCTTTTTGGATATTGAAAGCTAGAGAAGCCATTGGACTAGAAGCCAGTTATGTTGATCTGGAAATCAGCAATGTTGACCGCCGGACACAGAGTAATGCACAAATGGTGATGGATAGTATCAATTCGATTGAATTACGTAATTTGAAGCCGGGAATAACATCATCTACAAGGTCATATGTTTATGGACGTGAGATTGCCTCCACATTTGATTGTAATGTGCCTGTGGAGTTCACTGATGCAACAATGACGGTGCAGAGGGTACGATTGCGGCTGAAAACAACGCCATTCAGGGCAACTTCTACCGGGGCAGCTTCTGGTGGGGCTGCTACGCAAACAAGCGCAAGTGATGGAGATCATCGTCATTTAATGTTTGCCAATGAGACTGATGTTGCTGTACCTGGGGATCAGGGTTATGTTTGTGCAGCTGATAGTGGTGGGGTTGGTGCTAATCATGTCGCATTTCGTGGCCCCAATCTGCCATTATGGACTAATGCGAGCAGTGGCACACACAACCATGATGTTAGTGTACCAAACCATACACATAGCCCGGTGTTTGGAATTGTTGATGATACACAGACACCGATTAATGTCACGGTGTTTGTCAATGGTGTTGATAAAACTCTGGCTTTATTTGGGAGTTCAACATTAGCTCCGTCTGGTGGCAGCATCAATGTTGTTGCCGATTCTGATGTGTTGACTGGATTGATTAATAATGCTGTTGGTGGTCTGGTACAGGTGCATGATATTGATGTTAAGTGTGCCAGTGGGCAGGGTCGGGCTGAGGTGACTATTGAGGTGTTTGAGGTTACTCAGGCGATTTCTGTGTAGGCATACTTGACACGTGATGTTTTTGCATTATAATAATATCATTATTGAGGTAAGGGGACTGTAGCTTAATCAAAGCGCATCAGCTATATGTTGATGAGATACCGGTTCGACTCCGGCTGGTTCCGTCACGATTTTGGTGAATAGGCTCAATATAGGAAATCGCCATCATGGCGGTTTTTTGGTTACTGTGTCCGTTAATACGATAGTGTGTGTGATACAATTTAGGCTACAAATAAGTGATATTCTATTGACCGTCAGAGGTCGGAGGAATTATGAGCAAACTTGAGAAGATTTTGGCCGGATTGGTTATGTTGCTGTTCGTGGTATCGGTCATATTGATATTTGTCCAGGTGCAGGATGGTGGATGGTTGTTACCAGACAATCCCGCAATTGTAGCAACGTTACTCATAGCAATTGTTGCCATCACGGGGATTGTTGCTGAAACAGTGAGATCAGGCAATTATGCCAATGGATACATTAATTTGATTGACAGACTAACCAGTGATGTGCAATTACAAGATACTATCGAAAAAGAATATATGGCCATGCCTCCAGGATTACAGAAAGATGCCATAAAAACGTTTTCAGATATTGCCAGCGCCATTGTTAGATTATCTCCTGATAAACGTGATGATATTTTGGCTAAATGGCTGCAAGATGCGCTCGATGGTAAGATTAACACACCAGAGTAAATCCAATAGGCTATGATGCCTAATATGATAAACGTCTGACATGCGCCATAACGCTCCATGATGAGCATAATCGATGTAATCATCGCCGTGCAGATCAGACAAACGTAAAAGAAAACACCCCACTGAGATAAATTGCCAGTGGGGTGTTTTTGGTGTTGTCAACAACACTTTTGTTTAATTATGTATACTATTTACTGATATTAACAATCTTCTAATCTTTATGAAAACTGGTGATGGTCATGGGGTAGATGACCATCACCAGCAGATTGTGTTTCGTGGGGTTTTAGGCGACTGTTACTTCGTCCATAATGCACTTGAGCAGTTTGGCCGGGTCGGCGACACATGTTGCCAGGCATGATTTGGATTCAATTGCGGCGGATTTAGCACTGTCTTTTCCTCTCGCAGTCTTCCAGGGCTTCACATCGTGTCTTATTTCCAGCAGGTCTTGATGGTGAATTTCAGCATCAAGCGCCCCAATGAATTGAGGCTCCGCTGCTGAAGTTTGTATTACTGTGGCCGTAAAAACGGACACACCATGTCCTTCTTCGATCAGTTGCCTGACCGTTTTTGATGTATCAATCATGATTTGTTGCTTCCTTTTCTGCTAATTTACGAACGATTTTGTACCTTTTCTAAGGCTTATTATAGCAAAAAGAGGCTCAAATTACGAGCCTCTTTGGACATATTTCGGACGTGTTATGGACAGTATTTATCCTAATGTGACATAGTTTGCCAAGTTGCTTTTCTTGTAATCGGGGTCTATTCCAATGTATGCCTCTGTGATTGAAACCGACGAGTGGCGCATGGCTTTCGATATGTCTATGATTGACATTCCAGATTTGAAACACATACGGGCGAATGTCCGACGTACATCATGAGGGGCAATTCCGGCACGGTCTGCGATGATGCCAGTTATGCCACTGGTACTCATTCCTGCTAACGGTGAATAGAATGTCGGTTGTTTCGTGCGTTGGTTTATGCCTGTAATGTGGTTGATAGGGAGGTAATTGCCCGACCTGGTGAGTGATTGCCACAGTGGGGTATTGTTTGTGATACGGCGAGTGTCGCCAATTGGCAACCCGTCATTGTATGCCTGGACGTACCTGTTGATGGCATCTATTGCGCCATCTGATATGGCAACGGGATCATAGTTGTTGCGCTTGCCTCTTACGGTGAGTATGAAAATATCATCCTCATATTCTGTGATTGATGACAATGTTATGCGTTGCAGTTCTGCCAGGCGTAACCCGGTGGAGAATGCTGTCATAAGCAGCGCATAGTCACGTTTTCCCTGAATTGTTTGTTGATCTATATCTCTGAGCAGCTTATTGACCTGGCGCTTGGTGAGACGTGTGCCATAACGCAAAAGTGGAGACAGATTTGATTTGATGTCGGCTGCCGGGTTTTTGATCTCGCTGGCTGCCCTGATCTGCTCCCGATAATTGGTTATGATGTGCGTGTTTTGCATCGTTCCTTTTATGTTTTGACCAGCCAGGGCTTTTAGATATATTCGAATTGGGGCCAAGTATTTGCTGGCTATAGTTGATGCTTTGAGTCCAGTGCTTTTGGTGCGATGGTTTGGTTTGGTGCTGAGGTGAGCAATGAAGTTTTTCATCAGTGCGATAGTCGGCAATTCGTCTGCTGACCATTCCAGGAAATAGTATAGACCAGATTGATAGGCGCGGGCGGTATGTTTCTCTGGTGTGTTTTTAGTTCCTGGCAAAGCTGCGATGTGGGCGAATGTTGCTTTTAATGCCATGTCAGTGTCGAAATAGTTGATCCAATCTGTATCAGATTTTGAATTTGGGGTTGACATGACTATGGATGATTGTGGTATAGTGTTTGAGACAAGCTCAATTGCGTGTGAATCAATATGTGAAATGGTTTGTTGAGTGTTCATGGTAAGTCTCCTTAAGTGTATAGAGCAACGAATTTGAGAGCCTCTCTTGCGAAGGGGCTTTTTTGCTTTTTGATGTATTTATTATAGCAAATATGGCTGATTTTGGTAGGGTTATTTTTTGGGAGTTGACGATTTGATGACCATCTGTTTATACTAAGCCGTTGTTGTTATTCTGTGTTTGGGCTGGCGGGTCGCTCCCATTGGTCTGATCGTAGCAACAACAATCACTACAATCGACTTTCCTTTTCTGATACACCTCATCGATGAACACATCGCGCCCAGACCTGGCTAATCTGGGCGCGATTTTTTTTGTTGTGTGACTATGGATTTTATATTAACAATACCAACCGCATTTACATTCCATAGTGTAGAATATACCATGTTTCAATATCATTGATCTATTAGCTGTAATTACCAAATCATTGCTTCCACAATCCGGGCATATTTGTTTTTTACCTGAGCAATAGTCACAATTTAGGTTTTCAAAACACCACGTCTCGATAGAGTATGTTTCTGTGATTTCTTCGCCATTTTCATCTCTCATTTTTATCGTTATTGATCTTGCCATTTACATCTCCTTATACTTTTATCGTTTATTATGACAGACCATAGAATGTCGATTATTTTGCCTCTGCCATCTCTTTGATAATTTTTAACGTCGCCAGGCAATCACCAAGTGCAGTGTGATCGCCTCCGGTCAGTGATTGCCAGCGATAATCACCGTGATACTCTGACCAGTCTCCACAGTATTGTGAATACATTTCCATCACACAACAATACTTATAATCAAGTTTTGTCAGTCCATACGGCGCACCGGAATAATACAATGCACGACTATCAAAGTCGGCGTTATATATGGCCACGGTTTTCCCACTGAGTACGGCAACAATATCATCATAGATTTTGTCAAACGTTGGTGCATCGGCAACCATTTCAGATGTGATGCCGTGTATAGCTATCGCATCCGGCAGTATTTCTTTGGTCGGCTTAACCAATGTGTCAATCAAAACCTGTCCACCCTGGTCGATAACAGCGATTTGGACAATATCTGGCTCAGATAATCCGGTTGTTTCAGTATCGAGTATTACAAACTCACCCGACAACATTTCTCGCGCCCACCCCTCCACAGAATCTCGGTCACGGCAAATGTGGCAGACTACGTTACTATAATCTTTTTCATCATAGCGTTTTCTTGTAACAGTTAAAAAACGACCACGACGATCTAAAATGAAATCGCCACACTTACAACATTGAACCTCAATCCGCTTAGAATTGATCTGAGCTTTTTCGAGTGCGGCTTTTTGCGCCTCACTAATTTTACGCTTCGGTACGCCGCAACTATTGTCATAGAGATACATCCAGCCGTCTGGAGATTTAGATCGTCGCACTTTTCCTTTCGGTGGAGGAAGTTTTTTCCCGACTTGAAAACCAGCATCTGACATCTGTTTTTTTGTTAGAAGATGTTCAGGCCATTTACCCCAACCATATACTTCTATTTCACCCATAATTCCCCACGCCCGTTAGAATATCAATTTGATAACCAATACTACCATACATGTTGACACAATGTCAATAAATATGGTATTGTGTCTTGAAACGTATGAAGGAGAAATTAAATATGGCAGCAAAACAGTTGTTATCACCAGAGGAAACTCAAGCCCGCATTGAGGGCATTCTGGCAATGCGAGCAGATGAGCGCACTATGGCGTATATCGGCAGGCGGTACGGCATTTCAAGACAACGGGTGCATCAAATACTCAAAAATTATGAGAGAAATAACTCTGAATTAGAAACGATAAGTGAGCTTATCGAAGAGGAATAATATGGTTTGTGATTATTGCGGAAATGAGTTGCGTGGACGGCAAACAAGATGGTGTTCTGATCGCTGCCGGAAACGTGCATCCCGTCCAGATGGTCACAAAATGGAATGTGTGTTTTGCGGCTCTTCCTTATTCCGGCGCAGAAAAGGTACAAGATTCTGTTCTGATCGTTGCCGGAAGAAATCACAGAGATACTGGTATCTGTTTAACCAGGCAAAACAATTAGGTGTGAGTGTGGAGTGGCTGATTACACTTCAGGGACAAAAATGATAAGTGAATTGTGTCCGGGCTTTTGTCCGGGTTAATATGGAGGATAGATAAATGGCTAAATGGTTTGATGCGATGGCAGTGTGGCAAGATGCCGCCAAGAAAATAGAAATCTTGCCTGAAGAAGTTATTGCCATAGAGAAAAGAATCAATACGCTGGGTGTGGCTGGTAAAATACCAGCGTGGGGTTATGCCAGGATGATCGCGGCTCTGATAAGTGATGATGACATCAAGGATGTATATGATGTTTATGGTACTATCTGGGAATGGATTGATGACCAGTATGCGGCTGAGGAATTCTTCGACGAGTGGAATGCGGAGAGGTTGGATAATAATAATGAGTGATATTCATTGGAAAGTTGGCGACAAGATTTCTAGGCCGGATATGATGTTGTGTATTCGCAAAGTTACCGATGATGGGAACTATCTTGTTTCTGTTAATTTATGGGATGATGGCAGACAGTCATATGTTTGTATCAATACTGATGGATTGCTCGTTGTTTCTAGCGATGACTTGTATCGTTTTCTTGGTGGGGTCAATCCGATTGATGTTGATAAGTTGATTGTATATATGATTAACAAAATGACACAGACAAAATCATCTGTGTCACTTTGTGTGAGGAATATGCCATGATAATATCATCAAATTACAGAATAAACAATTGACATTCTAGGGAGCGTGGAAAATGGATAGAATTATATATGTTCAGCAGGTGGATTCTAGCATCAGGCATATAAAAGATGATAGCGGCAGGCTTTATTGGGATATGTTATGTGCCGATCAAAGAAACACCGCAGGGTCATGGTCATCTGGTGATATTCTAGCTGTGAATTGTCAGGTTTGTTTGTCAATTTATAAGCAACAAAATGAAGTGCTGGAGGATGCTGGTCTGGTTCGTTCTGATGCCAAATTGTTATACAGTGGCTTATTTGGTGGCAATATCCAACGTTTTCGTGTTCAACATCTTATTGATGGCGGGGTATTCACTGGTAGCCCGGCGATCGTTGGATGGTGGGAAAATGGTAAATGGCGAACGAGAGAAACTGATGATGAATGGACAGCGTGCAAATTAACTGAGAATGGGAATGTAATCGCTAAAAATGTTTGGCACGCCCCATTCCTGCGAGACACTGAATAAGATAGTTTCTATAGAATGTGAGGAGATGAAATGTTTGAAGATAAATATCCAACAATGACAACTGATGAGGCTGATGAGGCTTTATTTGGTGCCACTGATATGCAGGGTGCAATTATGGCGAAACCGATTGCATTAGACAAAATCTGGTGTGACCCGAAACAACCTCGCCGGGTGTTTCCGATAGAAGTTCGGGGTGAATGGTTGGGGTCGCCAGCAGCTATTCCCGACCTGTTGAGGCGCTGGTGTACGTATATTGAAGATAGTATACACCAAGAAATTGATGTGCGGCGATTGGTGATGGGTGCTGATACCACTGAATATGCTGCTGAGGCTGATGATTTTGTGGAGCTATGTCAACTGGCCGCAAATTTTGTAAATGGTGATATGACTAATGCGATCACCGTGTCTGCCGGATATGGTGGAAACTTCATAGTAGAGACTGGCGAACGCAGGCTGCTGGCGCATCATCTGCTGGTGATGTATGGTTCTGATAAATACGCAAAAATAGCAGCACGTGTTGTGAAACGCAATTTGTATAGACAGGCATCCGAGAATGCGGCCCGCAGTCCATTGAATGCGGTGGGAACAGCCCGGCAATTAGCATTGTTGATTATTGATATGTACGGGGCTGATAAATTTGAAAGCTGGGAGGTGTGTGTTCCCCCTGGAAATTGTGACCGGGCGTATTATGCACAGGTTGCCAATGGAAACAGATGGCCGATAAAACCGGGTTATTTGAATGCGTTTTTGAGGGCGACTGGTATCAAAAATCGGACTATGGTCGCACGCTACCGCGATATATTAAACCTGGATGATAAGTATTGGGAACGGGCTGACCGGGAAAATTGGTCAGAGAAACGATGCCGGGATATGCTGGCTGATCTACGAGAGTTTGAGGAAAAACGTAAGCAGTTGAATCATGAAAAGGCGACTGGTACTCATACTACGCTACTACAATTGCAACATGATTTTGTTGCTGGTGATCGTGTGATGTTGCCGGGGGGTAAAACGTTTGGCACAGTGCGAAAATGTTCTGGCGATAAGAAGCTATTAATCAATCAAAACGGTCAGCCATATAACGTTATGTATGATTATTATGGTATCAAACATGCTGTTGATATTGATGATCCCCCTACCCCACTGGCAGAAAATGACCATAAGATTGATGAAAATAACGATTTGACGTTACCAATTGGCAACGTCGGTGACGTTTTCGCGCCAAACGATAGAGTGATGACACCTGATGGCCCAGGAATGGTTATTGTGAGATTTTTTGAAGATGACGATCCTGATGCAGAGATAATTGGGGTGTATGTTCGTCTCGACAGAGATGACACCAAAGAAAAGAGCAAACGTTATGCAATATCTGAGGTCGAAATCATTGATGAGACTGAAGATAGAATCTATGTTATTCCGGGTGATGATGGCAATCAAGAATCTGGTGCAAATTATGTCGATCAATATGTGCCAGAAACATTCGAGGATGCCCAGCCATTAGTTAATAGCGTGGTTCCTGATCTGGCACGGTTGCTTTCTTCATTGCGAGATTATAACCAAGATGCCGAGATTGAGTGGGCTTTTGACGATCTATTGGAGACGATGGGTTATATTTACCATAAAATCAGCAACGGTGACAACGAATTATCAGCGTATAAAAAAGACATTAGAGATGCAAAAAAGACGGTTCGGTTGTTTCTTGAGCAGGTCAGTAGAGATGTTGATAAGTGGGCTGATAACATGTGTGATTATGCACAGTCTAAGCATGACATTTTGTGGAGTGATGATGATGTATAGCCCTAAAATTGGAGATCGCGTGGTTGTGGATAGCGCGGTGATGAAAGCATGGCAAAAGAAACGTATTGGCACCATCATCAATGTGGTGGAACGTGTTGTCGGAGATAGTCGGCAATATGAAAAGATATTCATCATTCGGACTGACTATAATGATTGTGTGCAGGCACGGTATGGTCAGTTTATTACAGCAAAAAGGAGACTGATCGATGCAAATTTATAGGCCGGATGAAAATGGCAATGCGACTGGTATTGAGTGGACAAAAGCACCAGGATGTGTTGCCGGGGCTACATGGAATCCAACTGGCGGATGTTTCCACAATTGCAGGTTCATGATGCCAGACGGGTCAATTGTTGGATGTTATGCTAAAGCGTTGGCCAACAGATTCAGCGCACACTATCAATATGGTTTCCGGCATCATTATTGGCATCCTCAGAGATTGAATGAGCCAGGAAATAAAAAAGAACCACTAGGAATATTTGTCGGCTCGATGGCTGATGTATACGGGCATTGGGTAGATAATGACGAAATTTCCGCAATACTACTAACGTGCAAAGATGCCCAACAGCACACATTTTTCACTCTTACCAAGAATCCGAAGCGGATGGTGCATTTTGATATTCCAGAAAACGTCTGGTCAGGATGCTCTTTACCCGGAGGTAATGTTATCGGTGAAACAAACGGCATGAATTCACTGTGGAAATATGTCGATATTATGAATACAGTTCGGTCATCAGTACGGTGGTTTAGTTTTGAGCCATTGTGGTTTGATGCTGCTGATGTTTTACGACGCTATATAGAAACTGGTTTATCTCTACCGATAGACTGGATGGTGATCGGCGCGGCCAGCAATGGCAGAACTATATATCAGCCTAAAAAGGAGTGGGTGCAGGGATTGCTTGATATTGCTGATGAGCATGGCATACCTGTTTTCATGAAATATAACCTGGATTGGCCGGAGCGGAGAATGGAATTCCCAGAGGTCGATCATGTCCAGGCTATACAAAGGAAGTTTGATTTTTAATTTGTTTTTGGTGGTAGTCCTGGCTGTATAGAATAGAGGCTGTGCTTGCCGGGACTGCCTTGTATTTGACGGAGTATTTACATGAATTATCTACGTGATTGGATTGTGGCGCTCACACTGAAGCAGCCTGTGGCAAGTGCGATGATCGATGGTTACAAGACTTATGAGACCCGTGATTTCAAGCCTGTTAATTTCGTCGGGTTCGCATTACATGCTGGTAAAAGCGACAATTATCATTATCAATCAGCAATGGAGAGATTAATACCTGGTTATCCAGGGCTGGAGTCTCTTCCGAGGGGTATTCTGGGGATTATCAGAATTGTTGAGGTGCATGATCTGCATGAGTATTTTGATTATAGCCAATTGTCTGAATTTGATAATGCTTTGGGCAATTGGAAAGCACGATATGCCTGGAAGATCGAGGTTGTAAATGTATTTGACAGACCAGTTCCGGCGCGTGGTATGCCTGGAATTTGGAAATGGTATCCAGATGAGGATGAAAGAATGCGCCCTGGTGGGCCGGATTGGCTTAAATCTTTGGATGGTAGTATTTCTCCTGATGGTAAAACTTTTATAGATTAGTGAGGTGAGGTGATGTCTACACTAGATTTTAAGATAATGGGGGCCATGCCGGAATTGTCAAAGGATCACAGACTAAATGTGTTGATGGTTTTGATACTCCGGGCGAATAAGCGAAATAGGTGTTGGCCGGGAATGCGTTATATTGCCAAAAATGCCTGCCCAGGCAAAACTTCGGAGTCTGCCGGGAATATTGGGATGGCAACCAGGGCAAAAAAGTGGTTGATTGAGCATGGTGCAATTGTACTGGTTAGACCTGAAGACCGGATAGGTGCAGAGAAAAAACTGGCACGTAATCGGCATATTTATCAGCTAACTGGGGTTGTTGTTATCGACAAAAAAACATATCCATATTTGTATATTCCTGGTAATGAGTATGTTTCGGGAGACGAAACAATAGGTGGTGAGGATGTTTCGGGAGACGAAATTTCGGGAGGCGAAGTTTCGGGAGACGAAATTTCGGGAGGCGAAACGAATCATTTATCAGTAGTATCATCTATCAGTAGTAATCAGAAATCAGGTGCTAATCATTCATCATCTTCTAAGGGCGCTGATGACGATGATGATTTTGACTTAACTGATAAAGAGCGTTCTATGGTGTTTGAGGCGTTTGGATCACTGAGCCGTCATGCTAAGGCGTGTCTGAAAAAAGATCGCGAGAAAACTATCGGGTTTTCTGAATATGCACTGGCAACCAGATTATGTTTTGATAAGTGTGACAAACGTTATGTGCATACACCCCCACAATATATATTCAAATGTGTATCAAATGGCGATCCAGTGCCGGAGTTACCACAAGAGTCTGATGAGAAACGATTGGCACGAAGACTGGCCAATCAGAAAAAAGAACAGCAGGAGGAACGGTCAAGATTCACTGATGCTGAGTGGGCTGAAAAAGAGAAACAAAATGAAATCGAGTGGGAAGCACATATGGCTGAGTTAGCTGCGGAGAAAGAAAAACGCAGAATGTCATCTGAGAAAATTATGAAGGCACAACAAAGACACGATGCGTGTTGTGAACTTCGTGAGTATATGGCAAGTCAGGAAAAAAACAGAGTGGAAAAAATCAGGCTAGAGCAATCTGAGGCGAAGGCGATTGAACAGGCAATGGCCAGAAAAGCAAAAGAAGAGGCTGAACGGGCGGAGGTGTTGCGAATGATAGAAGCACGTCGGGCTGCCGCTCAAATAGAAAATATTGAGTCGGTAGGTATTAGTCAATAATCAGGAGTATGAAATGTGTGATAAATTGAGTAACAATCAAGTTGACATTTTGAGTGCGGAATTAGATGCGGCTATGGCTAAGCTGGCTGAGTATGAAGACGATCATAAAGCGATGAAACATCTTCGTGGCTGGCTTGGAGTGTGTGATGTTGTTAATGAGACCAAGAGAATTGTACGGTATCACTGTGATCGGGCTAAATTGCTGGTAAGAGCAGAGCAGTTGTTGGTTGATGCTGGCGCTCCTCGTGGTAATGTTATCATGTCGATTGAGATGATGATATCCGAAAGAGATAATTATAAAGCATATCGGGAGCTTATGCTTAAGGCTATTAATGATGAATTAGCAAGGGTAAATCAAGATGTTATCGAATTTGATTGACAACATGTAAAATGACGAGTAGTATGTTGGTAAGCGAATGAATCAAAAGAGCCGAGCATATTGCCGCTCGGCTCTTTGAAAGGATTTGACGCTTAGTATCAGATGATTAATTTTAGATCATCTGTGGCTAATTTGTCAATGAGTATTTGTGATGATCTATCACTAATACTGTAGTTTGCAATTCTATGGAGAGTAAAATGTCATATAATTTTGTTAAGTTGATGGATAGTAAAATGTCATATAATTTTGTTAAGTGGCTAGATAGTCGAATTGCCACAAATAAAAAAAACTGTGAGCAACTTGTTCGCCCACTTAATTACTGGAATGCTGATGATGTGTATCTTGAAACACTAATTATCATCAGAAGTAGACCAATTGACAATCACTTTGGAGATTGGCTTGAGGATGAGGCTGGCAAGGCACACGATTCATGGATTGAAAATGCTGTTTGCGACCATCAATGGTATGCAGATAATGAGCGATTTACAGCTTTCAGAGGCGCACTGGAGATGTGGGACACATTAATGAGTATTTGTGGTGATTAGGAGGACTTATGTCTTTGGATTTTATGGGATTTAGAAGCCGGGCAGGGATGAGCGATGAAGAACGTGCGGATGATGATGCACGGCTGGAACATGCGATGGAAAATGTTGTTGATACCATGCCAACATTGAGGTGTTCGGTCTGTGGAAAACGGTCTATGATATGTAGTTGTGATGATGGTCCATTTGTAAAATGCTGTTTTACCAATTGTAATCGCCTTGTTGCCATTGAAAGGAGATACTATCCGGCAACTGAGGAATGCATATGTGATGAGCATGATTCTGTTGAAATACAATATTATCCATGTAAACAATGTAATCAAACATGGAGACCAGCAAGGCAAAACGAGCATTTAGATGCCATTGATGCTGAATTATGTCCATCATGTTATATTTTGAGGGAGATAGATAATGATCGGTAAATGTGTGCATTGTGGTGGAAGCAGACCCGGAAGTTGTAAATGTGTCAGTCCATTTGATGCTAACGAGGTGTTGGATGATATGATATTACAACAAGAACGTGATGATTTTCTTGAACATCTGGCAGATGGATTCCAACGTGTTGGTGACAGTATGTTGGCTTTTGGTGATAGTATGTTTGATTGGCTGCCTAAAAGTAGACTTTCAGGTTTGAGTGAAAAAACTCATATGATCTGTGATAATGAAAGTGAGGCGGCGGCGATTAGTCATAAAGACATGTTAGATGCGATTGTTGGTACTCAGGTGTTAGTTAATGATCGTGTTCCTAGAGATGAGGTGTGGATTGTAAATCGCCGAAATTATTACATGCATGAAAGGCTGCGTTTTCATAATTTTATGATTGATGATGAAAGCGACTCTGAATAGAAAGTGAGTTGTTGTGAGAGTGGAGACATCCCAGTGGGGTGTCTTTTTTGTTGTCAAGATAATGATTATTTGGTATCATTAAGTATCGTTTATTATATTGTGGGGTTAAGTATGGCAATTGATGAAACGATCATTAAGACGGTGATCGAATTACAGGATATACATAATCGTGTTTTTCCCTGGATGGTTGCGGACTGGATGATAGAATTTCACGAGGTATCATGTTCGGAAAGGACGGCCAGGAGATACATGGCAACTATGGCCCAGCGTGGACGGCTGGATCGCATTGGCCAGCGCAGAGGTTATCGTATTATGCTGCATTAGGTTTGACTATTTCATATTTTTACTATATGCTTTGTTTATACATTTTGATTTGTGTGGACATTATCATCTCCAATGTAACCCCATACATGTCAAGGGATTGCAAAGCAGAGAACCTCCTGAGTGGGAGGTTTTTTGTTTTGTCCGTTATTTGACAAGCCGTATGATATTATGGTAGTGAGATGATTGCCTTTTTTTATTGGAGTGTTTATGGAAATCGAAGTGTTTATGGCATTGAATGCACTGGCAACTGCGGCTGTCGGTAGTTTTCAGATATATGCAAACCGTAGAAAAACAAATGCTGAAGCCGAAAAAACAAATGCTGAGGCAAGCAAGATGAACATCAGTTCGTTGACTAATCTGGCAGATGCACTAACAGTTTCGATGCAGCGTTCATTAGAACAAAACCAGATTTCTATTGACATGATTAATGCCCGTGAGTTTAAGAATGATGAACTCAAAGAGGAATTGTCTCAATTACGGGATGAATTGAAACGGCAAGAAGCTGATAATGCTGCCCAGCGAGACAAAATGCAATCAGAAATAAAGGAATTAGTCGCGGCTGGTGTCGCTAAAGATAACAAGATTTTAGAACTTGAAACTAAAATCGAGAGATGGCGAAAAGATCGTGAGGCTGATCGCCGGAGAATCTCGACGTTAGAAGCTGCTGAGAAAACGTGGGCTGCCGAGAAGAAAAAACTGTTGAGAAAGATCGATGAAATGAACACACGTCTTGATACTGATGAATTAGATAAAAAAACAAATAATGACAACCATTCAGGAGAAAATGTTGTTGTAAACATCGAAAACAGCATGGTTGCTGATGGCAATAATGCTGATGATGCCTAAATATGGTATATTTCGCGTAGTCATTACGTAAAAATCAGGCAAAACAGGATAATTTGCAATATTTGATTACAAACTGGTGGGGTATGGCAAACAAAGCAAAGTTCACAAAATCCGATGTACTGAGGGCAATCAGGGGAAATCCTGACAATAACGGCCCGGCTATTCCTAAAGGTGCGGACGGTAATGACGATTGGGTGGCGGCGCTTTGGGTTGATGATGCACGAAATTCGTCTCATGGTCATATACCAACGATTGCGGCCCGGCTGGGTTGTAGTGACCAAACCATCAGAAATTACGCATCCAGGAAAGATAAGAATGGCAATCTGACAAAACTGGCGATAGAGGTGCAGGCTGCTATCGAACAAGAAAAACAGGTCGGAATGTTGAAACGTGCTGATTTCCATCATGAGTTGAAAACTAAAGCTGAACTGGCACTACTGACCAATATTGAGATGCTGGATACTCAGGCGGCCAAGTTTGTATTGGAGCGCCTGGACAAAGCCAATTATTCTTCTCGGAGTGAAATGACCGGGGCTGATGGTGTGGCATTATATGATACTGATGCCCAGAACGCGCTTGCTGAGTTATCGGTGATGTTGGAGGGTATTGGAAAGAATCCTAGTGAGAGCATTATATCTGTGGTGCAGCGCATGAAGGCGCAAATCGAAACCATGAAAAACAAGGGCAAGCCTGACGGCAATGATGATACACATTCTATGGAGCGTGGTAATTCGGAATGAGTGACTTGAAAATGCGGGTCGTCGGTATGGAATGGATGATGGCTGGTGATATATTGCCGCATCCTGAGAACTGGCGAGAACATGGTGATGAGCAGAAAGAGGCATTTGCAGCCATGATTGAAGGTGTTGGTTTTGCCGGCGCGCTGCTTACTTTCACGTTGCCAGATGGTAACATCATGTTTATTGATGGTCACATGAGGGCAGAAGAACATCCTGATGAGATATTGCCAGTATTGATTACTGACCTGACCGAAGATGAGGCACGGGAACTTCTGGCTACTCATGACCCAATTTCGGCAATGGCGACGATCAACAAAGGCAAGTTGAAAGCCATCCATAGCAAATTGAATAAAGTCAAAGGACGGCGGGCAGCACTGCTTAAAAAGCTGAGGGCTTCTCATGGGGTGGTGACTGATGAGGATACCCCACCAGAAGCACCAGAGGCACAAGTTGACCGGGCTGCTGAGTTGCAAGAAAAATGGCAGGTGCAGAGGGGCGATGTGTGGGAGATACCTTCTGCGAGTGGTGATGGTATACACAAAATTATGTGTGGGGATAGCACATCGGCTGAGGATGTTGAAAAGCTGATGGGTGGGGTTAAGGCTGATGCGGTGGTGACTGATCCGCCGTATGGTGTTGACCATAATGGTAGCAATGTTCCGTCTAAACATGCCAAAAAACATTGTGGATTAGAAAATGATGGACGTGACACTATTGTCGATTTTTCAGATATAGTGATCCAAACCATAGATACCTTTGCAAAAGATGGAAGTGCTATTTATATTTTTTGTGCCTCAATATTGTTATATGTGTGGCAACCAGCATTTGAAAAACATTTTAAGTTGCGTAATATTCCTGTTTGGGTTAAAGACAGTCATGTACTTTCTCGCTCTGATTATCATTGGAGATATGAAACTGTTCTCTATGGTACTAAACCAAGTAAAAAACACACATGGAATGGGCAGCGCAACCAAGATGATATATGGGAGTTTAGGAGTGTAAATAGTTTTGGTTATGTACGCGATGATGGTTCTACTAGAGCCAGTAATACTATTGGTGATAATACACAAAAACATCCCACTCAAAAACCACTTGATTTGATTTCATATCCAATTGAAATGTCTAGCAATTCTGGCGATATAGTCTTTGACCCGTTTTTAGGCGGCGGCACTACTATCGTAGCTGCGGAAAATACCGGGCGGGTGGGTTATGGGATGGAAATATCACCGGATTATGTCAGTGTGTGTTTGGAGAGATTGGCTGATATGGGACTTGAGCCGAGGCGTGTTTGATATTTTTGTTCTATATGATAGTAGAAAGGATGTGCTATGAACCTATTAAGACGTGTAAGAGTTTGGTTGTCTAAACTGTTGTATCCCGGTGATCGGGCGATTGGTAATACTGGTAATGGCGAGCCGGGCAGTTATAAGAACGCGCATGGTTGTCTGGCTGATGATACTGGCGACGAATATGAACTGATTATTAATAATCTGCCGGGTCATGAAATTAAACTAATTCGTTATGGTGACTGGCAAAGTCCAAAGCAAGAATAAGGTACTTTCTATGGAGCGTGGTTGATGCTGGATATTGCGTTTGATTTTGACGAAATAGATCAGATAATGGTTGACAGTCTGCTTGAGGGCAGTTCTTTGGCTGATCTTGATAGTCTGGTCGAACGAGCATATCCAGAAGGTGGCTGGGATGAATATCGTCACTGGATTGATGCGCATGGTAATCCTCATGACCAGATAGAACGGTTTGAGAATGCCGGGATTATCTTGCAGCCGCATCAACTCGAATTTTGTTCCTGGGCGCGGCGCATGGATACTAACGAATGTATAGCTGGTGTTGAGATTGGAACGCCAGAACTTGGAATCGGCGGGGCGCGTGGTGGTGGGAAGTCATTTACTGTATTCGCGCAGGCTGCCATAGATGATTGTGTGCGTTTTCCGGGCTGTAAGGTTTTGTACCTCCGAAGAATTGGCAAACAGGCAAAGGAACAGCTTAGTGATTTGAAGCAATCTGTTTTGAGGCACATCGAGCATGTTCCTACGGATGGAAATATCAGGTTTCCGAACGGCTCACGTATTTTGATAGGTCACTTCCAATATGAAAAAGATATTTATAATTATTTGGGTATGGGTTACGAAATAATTATCGTCGAGGAAGCCACAACATTATCCCGACGTGCCCACCAGACTATGCGTGATTCTAATCGTACCAGCATGGATATGGTGCCGAGAATTTATAATAGTACAAATCCTTTAGGCATTGGTCATCAGGAATATAAAAAGAAGTTTATCGACCATGAGCGCAAGTATTCCAATGTTGTGAACAGAAGGCGAAAGTTCATCCCGGCAACTGTTGATAACAATCATTTTGTGAATGAAGAATACAAGGGCAACCTTGAAGGTAATACTGGTGCGGAACTTGCTGCTTATCGGTATGGTATTTGGGATATATCGGCTGGCGCTTATTTCGATTCGTTTAATTATGATTTGCACACTGTTGAACCGATGGACATACCGCATTACTGGCCAGTTTGGGCATCAATGGATTATGGTTTTCATCACTGGAATATGGTCTATCTTCATACACGATATGAAGGGATTACCTATACATTTCATGAGATTGCACATCGCAAACATTATCCGGCTGAGATTGCACCGGATATTCATGCGGTACTGGCGCGGTATGACCGGAATGTTGATGATCTGGAATCATTTGTGGTGGGGTCTGATGCTTTTACAAAGCGCGGTGAGGCTGAGAAGAGCATCGTCGAGCAATATGCGGCTCTTGGTATCAAAATGACGGCAGCCTTAACATCACCTGGCAGTAGGATTGCCGGAGCGCAGAAAATATCCAGGATGTTAGGCAATCCAGATCATGGTATTGAGCCAACATTGCTGATTACCAGAAATTGTAGGATGTTAATTGAAACATTGCCGAGTTTGGAACGCAACCCGAATAAGCCGGAGGATGTGCGGAAAGTAGATGCCGATTCTGATGGTAATGGTGGTGATGACGCTTATGATGGTGCGCGTTATGGATATTTTGTACGGGAACACAAACAGCAAAAACCAACTGCACGGCAATGGGGCGGACGGCGGTAACAATAGCTTTTCTATGGAGCGTGGGAAATGGGATTAGAAGCGATACAAGAGCAATTGAATAGTGGTGAAACTCGATTGGTCAATGATGACTGGGCTGAGATAGTTGAGCAGTGGGGGCGGCGGGTTGCTTTGTATCGTCTATACATTAATGGCGATCAGAGGCTTGAGTTGTCGGAAGAAACCGCAAAACTGATGGGTATCAAAAAAGAGGAAGGCGAACGGTTCAATCTTAATTATTGTAAGACAGTCCGCGATAAGCTGGCCAATCGTTTGAAGGTATTGAAAATAGCTGGTGATAATGAGGCTGCTACTGAATGGTCTGATGGATTAGCCAGAGACGCTCGTTTCGATGGTCTTCAGATAGATTTATTTAAGGACACTGTTGGCATTGGCGATTCATTTTTGATGGTTGACCCGATACCGCTCGAATCTGGTGATTATCCAGGACTGGTGAAAGAGCAAGCCTTCAATGGTGAAACTGGTGTAATTGCTGTATACGATGTTACTAAAAGCAACATGGTGGCTGTAGTTAAAATATGGGATGATCCGGCAATTACTGATGTTGATACTTTACGGGTCAATATTTATTATGCTGATCGCATTGAGCGGTTTACTGACAATG